>WBZY01000030.1_pt1 | contig 205373 bp, 169 predicted proteins | sample 5204191 | NCBI WGS metagenome assembly WBZY01 (sample SAMN12344363, study PRJNA552823) | activated sludge metagenome | biome: Activated sludge suspended growth; feature: Anammox Sidestream; material: Wastewater; isolation source: activated sludge from anammox sidestream of wastewater treatment...
AGAATAAGAACTTTCTGCTCAGGTGAATAAAATTTTCTTTCTCTTTTTGTTTCGGACATTGAAATTTTCCTTTCTGTTTACATTAATACAAATTTAGGAAATTCCTTTTCCTTCTGAAGCATTACAACGTAGCTGTACCGCTCATATCGGGATTCAATGAACTATCAATTATTCCTTTTACTACATCGTAACTTATTCCATCGAGATGGGAAACGAGGTATGATAACTTGACTGTATAACGATTCCAATTATAAGTAAAATGATCAGGAAGAAATCTAAAATCCATAGAGAGATTTGGATCTGGATCAAAATACGGATTTGGAATTATCCCATTAGGATAAACTTCTTTATTAATAAGTGAATCATAGTTTTCTGTGTTTAACATACATAATAACCCATCTACTGTAACATTTCCTGGATCATTTGACCCATCAGCATTAGCTTGTATTTTGAATGGGACTCCTTTACATAAGACAATATAACGTATTGTTGAAAGCAGATTGTTATTTACAAGGTGTGTTTTTATCGGAGTAGCAATATTATCCAAATAGTAGCGCCAGGCGTGGAATGTTTTTGTTCCATTGTTAAGCTCATGATTAATCGAATCACGGATTATATCTGTTTCTTGGGCAATTATAACCGGGTGTGTTACTCCATTTACTGTTATTGTAGTGTCAGGCAAATATAAACCGATCACATTTGTAATTGGAATCCCTCGCACATTTCTATAGTAATTTGCCAACCAAAATGAAGAGTCAGAAAATGAATTATATACAACAAGAACACGACTTGCATCAGGAATACCCGCATTAGTAGGTTCTTGCGAAAGAATGGTATTATTAAACAATGCAAAAAGAACAAAGAAAATAGTTGAAGTTTTCATTGTTTCTCCTAACTTTTTTATTTAAAAAAAATTTACTTGATTAAAATGAATTTCTTTCTTAGGCTATATTCCCCTGAAGTCAGTTTATAAAAATAAATTCCTGAACTGAGGTAGTTTGCCGAAAAATTTATTGAATAATATCCTGCCTTTTTATTTTCCTCCACGAGAGTTTTCACTTCTTTACCTAAAATGTCGTAAACTTTTAAGCTGACAAAATCATCCTGTGCTATCAGATACATAATTGTAGTCGATGAATTAAACGGATTGGGAAAGTTTTGAAATAATTCAAAACTAAATGGTTTACTAACACTTACTTCAATAACATTACTATAATTTAAATCACCGTTATAATCTATTTGTTTTAATCTGTAGAAATAAATACCTGAGAATTCTACTCTATCCCTAAATTGGTAGTTATTTGTAAAAGTAGTCGTTCCGTTGCCATTAATAAACCCTATTGAATGCCAATCTTTACTATCTGTCGATCTGAGAACTTCAAAACCTAAATTATTTGTCTCTGTAGCTGTTGACCACTTCAATATTACAATATCATTATCTACTTCGGCGTTGAATGAAGTAAATTCAACAGGAACAATTGTAGTATCTATGTATTTATAGATTAAACCTAAATAACCGGAGGAATAGCCGACATAATTTTCAGGCGCTTGAAATTTTCTTAGCCCTATATTTCTTAATTCTAAAACTTCATTCCAGCTGCTTCCACCATCAGTAGTTTCGTAAACCGCATCTCCAAGAATAAATCCATGCAAATTTGATAACCAGCCAAACGTTCTGATTACGTATTGAGAATTTAATTGAGCAAGCCAATTGATTCCAGAATTTGTAGTATTATATAAATCAAGAAACTCAATAACAAAACCAGTATCAATGCTGGTGAAATAAACATCGTTAGAAAAATAGATCGGTATATTTGTTTTCTCTATCCAGTTATTACCGCTATTAGTTGTCTGCCAAATATATCTCGAAGTTGTCCAGCCATTTAAAGAATCAACAAAAAACAAGCTAGTGAAAGCATCGATTCCATTTTCTACCTGGACAAGCCAGTTATCACCGCTATTGGTAGTTTTTAATATTTTTGAGTCCGAAGAAGGTGACCATTGAGTAACCGTCCATCCTGTCAATGAGTCAATAAAAAATATTTTTCTAATTTCACCTGTTAAAACGAGATTAACAGGACTCCAATTTACACCTCCGTCTATCGACTTGAATATTGTATAATTTCCAATAAATCCTGTAAGACTATCAATAAAATATAGTTCGCTTCCGCTTGGTGCTCCAGTAACTCTCTCCCAGTTAATTCCACTATCAATGGTTTTGTATAAACCACTTGGTGCGGATAATCCTGAACTGCTTATTGCAAATCCCGTTTGTTCACTTACAAAAAACACATCGGAGAAATTGTCGTTTATTATCAACCTATTCCAAGTATCAAGACTTCCATCAGCTTTATTAATTTTTAATCCGGTTCCTACACTATAGCCTATATTATTCTGTAGTAAAAATTGTAATTCATAGTTGTCACTTATTCCCTGTATTGTTGTCCAGTTCTGGCCTCTGTTTGTGGTTTTACGAGCCGAGACATTTGTCATTACAATGTATCCTGTATCGGGATTTACATATTGGATACAATTAACTGCTTCATTAGTTAATTGCCCTCCGTTTATCCAGGTATTTCCTCCATCGCTGCTATAAATATTTTTTCCAGAGTAACCTGTTCCTCCATATCCTCCTGCTGCTATATGTAAACTGTCTATTACATCAATACTAAATAGAGGATATGTATCTCCTGCCTGGATTATCTCCCAGTTCAGACCTCCGTCAATTGTTCTTAATACTTTTCCGTTGGCTGCTATAAATCCATAATTCTCATTCATAAAATCTATCCACCAGTAATCAGAGGTGTAACCAGGAGTAATTATTCTTTGCCACGTTTGTCCGCCGTCTGTTGTTTTAACAAGTGAGTTGGCATTTCCGCAAGCCCATCCAAGTGTATCGTTCAACATTTGCAAACCCCACAAGTCTCCGGTTACATTGCTAGTTACTTGCGTAAATGTTTCTCCACCATCTACTGATCGTAGTATTGTTCCTCCATATCCGCTGGCTATTACCACTTGTCCATTAATACTTCTTACTTTTAGTATAGGTGTTGTTGTGTTTGTTTCACTAACCGTCCAGCTTGTGCCTCCATCGGTACTTTTTATCAGTGTTCCCAAATCTCCAACTGTCCAACCGGTATCTTTATTGACGAATTGTATCCCGAGATAATCCACTCTCGGTACTTTTGGGTTTAGTTCCGTCCAGACACCAGTACTCTGTAATGGAAATAATTTTCTCTTTTCTTCAATAAGATTCTTTCCAAAATATTTTTCTTCGTAACTCTGGTAACCTTCTTGTAATTCTATTCCGCGCCTAAATTGAATTGGTTTTTCTTTGATGGTGTCGGTTGAAACCTTAGAAAATCTTTCTTGAGCAAATTGTTGTGCATAATTCAAGGATGTAAATAGTAGTAAGGCAAGCAGTAGAGATGAGTAGAAATTAACTTTCTGGGATTTCATATAAATACCCTTAATTATTTTTGCTTTAAAATTATGGAATTATTTTGAGAAAGGCGGGACAAGTTTAACATTATTACATCTAATCATTATATTTGCCTCAAATTTAACTAAGGAGTATAACAGGACAAATGAAAGTTCTAAAATTCGGCGGCACTTCAGTCGGTTCTGCACAAAGGATTAAAGAAGTTGCCGGAATAATTAAAAGTGTTGATAAACAAATCATAGTGCTTTCAGCTATATCCGGAACAACAAATGCCCTGGTTCAAATTGCAGAAGCACTTTATACAAAGAAGAATTCAAAAGCCAATCAATTCATTAATCAGTTTGAAAAAAAATACAAGCAGGTCATTTCCGAATTATATGTTAATCCGTTAATTAGTAAAGACGCAACAACACTTATTGATTCACACTTAGATTATATAAAGTCTTTCACACAAGATCTTTTCACAATTCATGAAGAAAGAGCAATACTCGCTCAGGGAGAATTAATTTCAACCGCGTTATTTCATCTTTATTTACAGGAACAGAAAATTGACTCAGTCCTTCTTCCTGCATTAAATTTTATGAGGATTGACACGAACGGCGAACCTGATACTTACTATATCAAAGAAAATTTATATAGAGAATTGGATAAATATCCCGGGAAAACTTTATTCATCACTCAGGGTTACATCTGCAGAAATTTGTATGGTGAGATTGATAACTTGAAACGTGGTGGAAGTGATTACAGCGCTTCGCTAATCGGCGCTGCAATTAATTCCGGAGAAATACAAATATGGACAGACATCAGCGGCTTTCACAACAACGATCCAAGATTTGTTGAGAAAACTCATTCCATCGAGCAACTTTCTTTTGATGAAGCAGCAGAGCTTGCGTATTTTGGTGCAAAGATTTTGCATCCATCAAGCGTACTTCCGGCAAAACTCGCTAACATTCCTGTTAGATTAAAGAATACAATGAAACCTGAAGACCCGGGAACTTTAATTTCAGCAGAAGCAAATGGTAAAGGTATTAAAGCAATCGCAGCTAAAGATGGAATTACGGCAATCAAAATAAAATCAGGAAGAATGCTTCTTGCGTATGGATTTTTAAGAAAAGTTTTCGAAGTATTCGAACGTTTTAAAACTCCAATAGATATGATTACTACTTCCGAAGTTGTGGTATCGGTTACTATTGATGACACAACTTATCTTTCTGAAATTGTTGAAGAACTTAAATGTTATGGAGCTGTTGAAGTTGATTCTGATCAGACAATTATTTGCGTTGTTGGAGAAAATTTAATCGACCAGAAAGGAATCATCAATCAAGTGCTTGGAGCTTTAAAACATTATAATCTTCGGATGATTTCTTATGGCGGCAGCAGACACAGCATTTCAATTTTAGTTGGTGCCAGTGATAAGAAGGATGCACTCAACTCACTTAATTGTATTTTCCCATCTGAACCGGACGAGTAATAATGTTAACCAAAGAAATTATATCAAAGTTTAGTCAGATCGAAACTCCGTTTTATTACTATGATATTAAACTTTTGCAAAAAACTTTGGATGAGATAGTTCAAGAATCATCAAAAAAAAATTACAAATTACATTATGCACTCAAAGCAAATTCAAATGACAGGATTTTACAAATAATTAGTAATGCTGGTTTAGGTGCAGATTGCGTAAGCGGGAATGAAATTACTAAAGCTGTTTCAACTGGTTTTAAGAGTAGCGAATTAGTATTTGCAGGCGTTGGCAAATCTGATAAAGAAATTCTAACCGGACTTACAAATGATATTTTATGTTTCAATGTTGAATCGAAACAGGAACTTGAAGTGATTAATTCAATAGCTATTTCGTTGAACAAAATTGCAAATGTTGCTTTACGAATTAATCCTAATATTAATGCAAATACTCATCATTATATAACCACAGGTCTCGAAGAAAATAAATTTGGAATAAATATATGGGAACTATCTCAGGTACTTGATTTAATTTCTTCATTGATGAATATCAAGCTGATTGGATTGCACTTCCACATTGGATCACAGGTTACAGATCTTGATGTTTACAAAGGATTGTGTTTAAGAATCAATGAAATACAAAAGTGGTTTTCAGATCGTAACTTTCGCTTTGAGTATTTAAATGCAGGCGGCGGTCTTGGAATCAATTATGAAAGTCCTGACTCAGAACCAATTCCGGATTTTAAATCCTATTTCGAGGTCTTTGAAAAATTTTTGGAAAGATTCCCGGATCAGCAAGTTCATTTTGAAATCGGAAGAGCAATTGTTGGACAATGCGGCTCGCTGATTTCAAAAGTTCTTTATGTAAAGGAAGGTATCAACACAAACTTTATAATTCTTGATGCCGGTATGACAGAATTAATCAGACCAGCACTCTATCAATCATATCATAAAATTGAAAATCTCACTTCACATGGAAAAGCAAAAAGATACGATGTGGTTGGACCAATCTGTGAATCATCTGATACTTTTGCTAAATATTTTTTTCTTCCTGAAACTGAACGCGGAAATCTGATCGCAATCAGATCAACAGGTGCGTATGGTGAAGTGATGTCATCAGAATATAATCTTCGGGATAAGATTCAATCTTATTTTTCAGACCAAATCTGAATTCATTTTACTCTGAAGCAATCTTCACTGACTTACTAATATCTGATTTAACCAGACTAAAATCATTTTTCAAAATTGAAGAATTCGTTTGTTCAAATTGTCGCCATCCGAATTAATTGTCGGTTAAAATCAGTCACTATTAACCGCTGAAACTTTGTTTTTCGTAAATATTACAAATGAATGAAAGTATTTGCTCTAATTTTTAATAATTACTTTAGCAGCAGGTTGGCATAAATGGTGAATAAATCCGAAATAATTGACGACATTTACAAAAAAAAATATTTAATGGACCTTTTCGAACGACATAGAATCTTCATATCAATTACTCTGGCGATGGTTATTCTTGGAGTAGTTGGAGTTACGGTTTCGAGTTTCTCTCCCTCAAAAAAGTCAGAATACTTCCGTGAGTTGAAAGAGATTCATACTGCAGTAAATAATTATGACAAAGTAATTAATAGCTGGGAAAGCGCACGAAACACTCTTGTCGATTTGAACTATTGGTTTGATTTTATTCCAAGGTATGATGCGATAAGCGAAGAAGATCAGGATGTTCTGGTAATGCAGGAGAATGTAAAAGATTTAGCTATCAGACATCAATTAAGATTCCTACCCGAAATAAGAAAATATTTTGGTGAATATCTTAGCAGCAGATTAGCAGGTCTTGATTACAAAATTACAATTCTGAATGATGAACGAAATAAAATTATTGTATTCACCCACGACAGTTTTACTAAACGCACTCTTTTAGAAAAATTCCACAACACCGTTGCTAATGATCTCCGTTTGCTCGGTTTCAAACAAATACGCTACAAATGGTATGAACTTGAAAAACTGAAAGAAGAAAAGTATATACTTTACAACTTCAGTGACTTGCCTGATAATGAAGTTAGAAAGTTTAATATCAGTGCGATAAAGAACTGATTTTAGTAATCACCATTTCAGTTTAATCTCCCAATCAAACTCAAATAGAAAAATTAGTCTGGATTAATCCTGAATTAATAATTTTTTCGAACAATCACATTTAAAATAAAAAACCCCTCTTTTTGGGAGGGGTTACTGGAAGTTATCAAATACTATTTGATTATTATCATCTTCTTCACATCTACAAATTTATCAGCTTCCAACCGGTAGAAATAAATTCCCGATGTTAAATTACCAGCCTCAAATTCTACTTCGTGAAATCCTTCTTTTAATCTGCCATTCAATATCTGAGCTACTTCCTGTCCTAAAGTATTGAAAACATTCAGGAGAACATTAGACTCAGCAGGTATTGAGAATTTAATCTTTGTACTTGGATTGAATGGATTCGGATAGTTCTGCTCCAGACTAAACGTGCTTGGTGTAATTACTTCAGTTTCTAGCACATTAGAATAACTGAATGAACCGTCGTAATCAATTTGTTTCAATCTATAGGAATATTTTCCCGAACTGAGTTTGGAATCAGTATAGGAATAAGTTTTTGGTTCTGTTGTTGTACCAAAACCGGGAACAAAACCTACCACCTCGAAAATATCGGAAGAAATCATTCTCTCGATATCAAATCCTTTATTGTTGGTTTCAGTTGCAGTCGTCCATCTCAACTCTACATCAGTACCATTGGGTGAAGCAGTAAATGCAGATAATTCAACCGGAGTGATATATTCAAGGCACAAATTATCCCAATAAACATAATCATAATTAAATGAGTATCCGTTATAAGTGATTTCAATTTGTGTATTTGCTGATCCTGTAACAGGTGTTGTGAAATTACCAGTCATTACAGTTGGTCCAACATTACCTGTTGCATCAGGCTGGTTATAAAGTATTGTACTTGTTGCACCACCATCATAAGTAACACCAACGGTAACTACTCCACTTGGATCTGCATACCAATCAAAAAAGTAGTTAAATGAATAAGTCATGAACTGATTAGCTGGTAAAGGAATAACAGTTGATCTTATCTTCGACACACCGGTAAATGATGGAGACCAGCTCAATCTTAATTCCGGGGGTGTCCCTCCGGCAGAACTTGAGCTGTTTGCAGTCCAGTTTGCTGTACCAAGCGGGCCAACAATTGTCCAGTTGCTTAAATTTGTAAATGCATCACACCACTGCACTAAGTTAGGATCTTGAACGGTTTTAAAACTCCATACCGGACCATTTGTTGAACAAGTATCACCTACTTCAATCACCCTCCAATAGTAATTTGTTCCATAAATAAATGTCACACCTGTAATTGTCCAACTTGTTGCCAGAGAACCACTCTGCACAAGAGTTAAAGAAGATGGGTTAGTACCAAAATAGAGTTCATTAGTAACAGCACCAGCACCGTTTGACCAGGTCAATTGAGCAAGATTAAGTGGAATACCGTTTGCTCCATTTGCAGGATTTGGATTAGATGGCAATTCTACCGGACAACCTCCGGAACCTTGATCAACTGCTGACCAGAAAGCTGAATTAAACAAACTTGTTCCATTATTATTTCCGCCACTGCTCGAGCAGCCACCGTGTGTATGAACTCCAACTGCCACATTAGTTAAACCATCAATTACAGGACTGCCGGAATTTCCACCTTCAGTATCTGTAACATATCTCATCGTCGTTCCACTTGATCCTGCATTTGGACCAATGTGAGTTTGTTGAGTCTGGTTTGCTGTACCATCATCAACACCATATCCGGTTATGCGAATAGAATCGGGACCCAAATCCTGAACCAAAGGCCAATAAGCATTTTGTGCTTGCTTGGGCATTAAACCGGTAACTGAGTTCGGATAAACTTCAAAAACTCCCCAATCATTTCCGATACCGCTGTTGCTGAAAATTTTAGTTGATACATTTACAGAATACTGATCCTGAGGTCCAGGATGCTGCAATGTTCCATTTGGTAATGAAGGAGGTACGTTAAATTCAACAACGTCTGCACCACTTCCATCAAGGCAATGACCTGCAGTACCAAATTTTCCATTTGGAATTATCCAGGCTGTGCATCCAATACTTAACAATCTTGCAGTCGCAGGCTGATTGGATGAAATTCTGTCATCAGTAGGTCCACATTGTGATTCGGTATTGTTTCCATCAGACCATTCACCGACAACAACTTCATCTATTTTTATAAAAACATTACGGTCTGTTTGTGAAAGGAATAATTTTATTTCAACAACATCACCGTTAAAGTATGCACTGTAATTATACCACTGTTTTATCGAGACAGCGTCAAGTTTTTGCCATTGATCATCAAAAAGCGATCTTATTATTAAGTAACTCTCGTTGCCCAGGTTCAGGTCAGAAAAATGCAATCTTAACCAGGGAATGTTATGCAGTTCAATTTCACCAATTAAAATCTCTGAAAAATCAGAACCAATTGTTCCATTGCCATCGTAGCTCTGAGATTCGAACTGATAGGATTGAATGAAATATTTGAGTGGTGCTGTCTGGGAGAAAATATTCCCCGCGAATGGGAATGAAAAGACCAGAACTAACACAAAGTTAATGGATAGTAAAGTTTTTTTCATAATTAACCACCTTTGTTTAGTTTATAAATAAGAAATGATTTGTACTTCAAAAAAATGAATCTGGTTGGTAAACTAAAAAATAATTTCGGAAGTACCAACCTTTTTTATTAAGAAATTTATCTTATCAAAATCATTTTTTTTGTTTTAACAAATGAGCCAGCTTTTCCGTCTGGGCTTCGCCCAGCCGAGACTAATAACTGATAGAAATAAATTCCGCTTGGTAAATCTCTGATTCCGGACAAGCCGGAATGACTGTTAAATTCAACTTCATAATTGCCGGCGGGTTTTTCTCCGTTTACCAAAGTTGCAATTTCATTACCAAGTATATCATAAACTTTTAATGTTACAATACTGGCTACTGGCAACTGATAACTGATTACTGTACTTGGATTAAACGGATTAGGATAATTTTGATAAAGAATAAATTCTTCCGGAATTTTATTTTGTTCGTCTGATATTACTAGTTGACCAATAATGAAAAATCCTTCAGGATTGATTGAGGAAATAGTATCAGTGCTGGTATAAACTGTATATCGGATCCTGCAAGTATCAGTTGATGCTGCTGATTCCGGAATGATCCACTGATAGTGACCATTGTTTGGAAGATCGACGGCAATAGTATTCCAGGGACCATTTATATCATTTGTTGATAATTCAAGTTTTACGAGAGATGAAACTCCAGATGGAACTTCGCTAATCCATTTTATTGTCTGAACACTTTGAACATTTATTTTTTTATTTGTGAAAGGATAAACAGGTCTGATTGTGATACTGTCAGCGGGTGAACTCTCTTTGAAAAACCGAAGATGATTTTGATAATTAATCCAGGTTCCCTCTTCATCAACCAGAACAATATCAGCATAACCATTATGATCAGCATCGCCGTCAATTCTGAATGCTTTAAAATATCCAGGTGATGGTAAATTAAATTGTGCAGCCTGTATCCAGCTGCCTGTACCATCACCAAGCCATATTGTTATTAATCCGGTTCCAAAAGCTGCAACTTCACCAAAACCATCTGAATTCATATCATAAATCTGAGTTGCTTCATATCCACCTGAAACAGGCAACCCATTAGATATTGAAGTCCAGTTATTTCCTTCGCTCCATTTCCATACTTCAACACCACCGTTATTATTTACGATTGAAAGTTCATCGGTTCCATCGTTATCAATATCACCAAGATCAGGTCCATCGCTGTAACCAGCACGTGCCACTGTAAAATTTCCTGTATGATCATTGATGTAAACAGTACCATTCTGATGAGAAGTTGCGAAATCAGGATAACCATCGTTATTAACATCACCAAAAACAAAATCCATAGAAGAATTTCCACCTGTGAATCCAAATGACTGAGTCCAACTTCCATTTGCGTTATTCAAATAAATATGAACACCAGCACAACAACCGAATGCATTTGAACCGATATCAAGATCACCATCGCAGTCAACATCAGCAAAATCAGTACAGAACATTCCCCAGCTTTCTCCGTTAGTTGCAAGTCCATTATCCCAGGCAGTCCAGTCTGTTCCGAATCCATTTCCGAGTGCAACTTCGAGTATCTGATCACCAAGATCTTCACCAGAATAATTATGATGAATTCCATAGCCAACATCGAGTTTTCCATCGTTGTTGACATCGCCGATTGCAACTCCGCCATATCCGAAATTTCCAATCTGAACAACCGACCAGTTGGTACCTGATCCATTTCCAAACCAGATCATCACTCCGTGTTCGGCAGTATTAATATATGGCGAACCGTGATCACCAACAGAAATTATATCCAGATTGCCATCGTTGTTCATATCGGCAAGTTCGACTTCTGTTCTTCCACCCTCAAGAAATGGATTATTCAATCCACTTGACGATTCGACATAAGTTGGAATGTATTGTGAGTAAGCAACCGAAAAATAAATTAAATATAAGAGTAAAATATTTTTCATAACATTTCCTATTTTAAGAGAATTCCCGAAATGGTCGTGATTTCTGATCAAATGATTTCATCATTTAATCATCAACATTTTTTTGGTTTCGATATAATTTCCAGTCTTTAATTGATAGAAATAAATTCCGCTTGGTAAATCTCTGATTCCGGACAAGCCGGAATGACTGTTGAACTCAACTTCGTAAGTGCCGGCTGGTTTTTCTTCGTTAACAAGAGTTACAATTTCTCTTCCAAGAAGATCATAAACTTTTAGTGTTACATTACTGGTTACTGGTAACTGATAACTGATTACTGTATTTGGATTGAAAGGATTGGGATAGTTTTGACTGAGTTCAAATTCAGCGGGTGCTGTAACTTCTGCTTCAACTATTTCTGAGTATTCATAACTTCCGTCAAAATCAATTTGCTTCAATCTGTATTTATAATTTCCTGTTTCAAGATTTTCGTCTTTAAATGAATATGATTTCGGTTCTGCTGTTGTGCCATTTCCTTCTACAAATCCGAACATGGTCCATTCGTTACCAAATAATTTTTCAACTTCAAAGCCGTGATTATTATTTTCTGTGGCTGTTGTCCAGTTAAGAATTATATTCCGTTCATTAACATCTGCAGTGAATGAAGTCAATTCTACAGGAACGCCTCCCGAATTGTCTGTAAATAATACAAAGCCTGAATCAATATTATTCGAGCCGGTAATATACCATCTGGTATCGTCAACCATTTTTGAATATAAGAGAATATAATTTTCATATTGAGGAAATTGGGAGTAGTACCAACTGTTACCGGCATCAGATGAAATATCTATAAAAGGAATTTGAGTGCTTGCGAAATAAGTGCCATAAATCATAACATAATTTGTATTCTGAGTCGCATCCACACCTTCTAGAAATTCTGAGCCTGTATATAATCTTATTTGCTGCCAATTATTTCCCCCATCTGTAGTTTTATAAACAGCAGATTGGAATGTTGAATTAATTCCTCCAATAATGATTGTATTTAAGTTTGGATATACAACACTAAAAATACTTGACATTCCTGGATTAAATAGAGTATCCCAGTTTTCTCCGCCATCTGATGTTATAAAAATAACCCCACTGCCCTGATTCTCTGTAAATTCACCAACTGCGATTCCATTCAGGTTATCTACGAACTTTAAATCCTCAATCCATAAATACTGTGTAAAAGGGAATACATAATACCAGTTGTTTCCTCCATCTGTAGTTTTTAATATAGAATGACTTGTAATCCCCTGAGCCGACCCAATAACAAATCCAGTTTGCTGATCAATAAAAGAAAGTCCAACCAGATAATAAACCGAATCTTCAAATGATCCTTTCGGATGCCAGGTTAATCCTCCATCAGTAGATTCAACAAAATAGCCTCGATAATTTTCCTGTTGTGAAAAATTCATTCCTAAATTCTCACATCTTCTTTGCAACCGAGGGTTATTTAATGGGGAGTGATAATAATTTGTCAAGTTGTTCGTGAAAGTTAGATTGTAAGCACCGGCAGCATAAGCAATTTGATCACTAATCACCTGTGCTTCAATCATCACTCTCATAGAATCAGGTACAGATGATTCTATCCAAGAACTTCCACCATCATTTGTATAGTACGCTACTCCAAAAATCTGTTGTGAAAAATCCCCTCCCCAGCCACCAGTAATACCATGGTTCTGGTTAGAAAAATCTATTCCAAGTGTAACGACAATATCTCCCGGTAATGTTTGTTCAACCCATTGCGCATTTACAATAACTGTCAAGGTTGTGAAAGAAAACAGTGATAGACAAACAATATTTTTCATAACGCTACCTCTATTTTAATAGAACTAATTTTTTTGTATTACTGAAATTTCCCGCGCTTAAAGTATAAAAATATATTCCGCTTGGCAAATCTCTGATTCCGGACAAGCCGGAATGACTGTTGAATTCAACTTCATAAGTACCGGCTGGTTTTTCTTCATTAACAAGTGTTGCTATTTCATTACCAAGAATATCATAAACTTTTAGTGTAACAATACTGGTTACTGGTAACTGATAACTGATTACTGTATTTGGATTGAATGGGTTTGGGTAATTCTGAAATAATTTAAATTCATTTGGTAAAACTTCTTCCTGTTCAACACCAATTGTAAGCTGATTTGCAAAACCAATCTGAGAATGATTCGGATTATCAAATCCTGAATACCACATATACAAGTATTCTCCTTCAATATAAAGTATATCAGGCTCATCAACTGAAAACTGTTCCCAGAAACCCGGACCATTTTCGAGCACTGGATTATCCTGATACTTTTGCCAATTCACACCATCTGCAGAATATGCAAAACCAATATTCGAAGTGTCATCATCGATTCCGGTAAACCACATTAAAAAGTTTCCACCGATTTTGAGTACTTCGCAATTTGCAACATTTTTATCCCACGAATTAATATCGCCTTCCAGTACAGGATTTCCCTGGTACCAGTCCCAATTTATTCCATTTGAAGATGTTGCCAGACCGATGGCTGAACTGATATTTTTATGACCAGTGAACCACATATAATATATTCCATCTTTATAAATCACGGAGGGACTCGATATTCCGTCGGGGTCCCAGTTACCAATAGTGCTTGTCGAAAGAACAGGATTGAAGTCGTATTTATCCCAGTTAGTTCCATTCGCAGAAATGGCATAACCAATCTTGAATAGCTGAAGAACATCCCCTGAAGAACCGGTGTACCACATCTTATAAATACCATCAATTAATAAAACTGATGGCTGAGTGACATAACGTGCATCCCAGCTCCCGGGAGTTCCGTATTCCAAAACCGGGATGGAGAAATGTCGCGTCCAGTTCACCTTATCGGTGGAGGTTGCTAAACCAACCTGATAATTGAATCCATTGTAACCCGAGTAAAACATTTTGAATATTGTATCAACTAGAACTACCGAAGGTGCATACACACCATTTCCATCCCAATAACCTGGAGTACCGTTTCCTAGTACGGGATTCTGCGGATATTTCTGCCAAAGGGTTTGTGTAATACCATTATTATTTACAAATAATATGATTAGCAGAATGTATTTGAAGCTGAAACTGATCATATCATTTGAGTAAAACCATTTTCTTTGTTTGAATAAGGTTACCAGCACGAAGCTGATAGAAATAAATTCCACTCGTCAAAGCCGAGCCTGATCGGCTTGAAAGTGATGCATTGAACTCAACTTCATAATTGCCGGCGGGTTTTTCTTCGTTAACAAGTGTTGCAATTTGATTCCCTAAAATATCATATACTATTAATTGAACTAAAGTCCCTCCTTTGGAGGGATTTAGGGAGGCCGGTATTTGATATTTAATTTTTGTGCTTGGATTGAATGGATTTGGATAATTTTGCTCAAGTCTGAATTCAGTTGCAATTGGATTTCCTTCATCTTCAACTCCAACTGTTGTTGTATCTCCGTAAACAATTCCGTCGATGATGCAGCCTTTGAGAGTTGTAAAATTTTCTCCAAAATCAAAGCTGCTATACATACTATCAACTCCTATTCCTTGCGCAAGTGAATATGTAAATCCTGTTAGATCATAAATTGTAAATATTTTTCTTACTCCTTGTATTCCCCAAAAATTGTATGGTCTTTCATCAATGCAAATAAATGGTGCATAATCCTGATATTGGTGTCTGCTGCTCCAAATACTGTCTCCTACTTCCGCAAATAAATCTTCAATCAGATATTCATCATCAGGCAATCCCAATGTATTATCATACCTAAAGACTTTTCCTGATGTTGTATCAATCCTTTCAAAGAGAATAAAAGGATAATTCATCGTTGTCGGATCATTTAACTTATAATAAAACTTTCCATTTGGCATAATGGAATCACCGACAACCTCTCTTGATGTTATTCCACTATAAGAATGATACGTACCATCCCACCACCATCCCCACGTATTATAAATCCATTTATTCCCAACTGCAAGTAGATAAAAGTTTAAAATTTCTTGTGGTATCGGAAGACTTTTAATTATCTGAACTGTATCAGGCGTGATTTCATAAATCTTATACTTTGTTGCAGCGTAGAGTTTATTGGAGTTTGGCTTTTTATAAATGCCGACAATTTTTCTATCAAGAGTTTTATAAAGACTGAAATTATTTCCATAATCTGTTGAGATTAAAATATTTTTTTTATCTGCTAAATAAATTGTTCCTGAAGTTGATTCATCGTTACTTATAAAAATTTCAGAATCGCTGGAATATTTTGTTTGCCAGGAGAATGGTTCACCTTTATTATTTGATACTATGAGATGACTTCCAAATCTGTTACTGAGTGCATATATGTGTAATACATCATTATCATAAATAAAATTCGGAGAATATATTTTCCCAGTATCAACAGTGAAAAATGTATTACCGCCATCTGTAGATTTCAACAGTGATATTACTTGATTTGCAAATAAAATTTTATCGTTGAATGGTGAAAGAGATAATATTTCAAAACCGATTGAAACCGAATCCCAATTGTTTCCCCAATCAGTACTTTTATAGTTGAATCCATTATCAACTGAAAACATAATTAAATTAGTATCTTGTTTTGATAACTCAATATTTCTACTTACTCCCCAAATTTGCGGTGCAAAAATCGGATTCAATTGATCATAACGATGAACCTCAGGAAATGGCTCAATATAAATATGTGTGCCTGCATAAGTATATCGTTCGAAATCATTTCCCCAAAATTCAAGATCATTTACCTGATCAAATTGATCTGCAAATCCACCATCACCTAAAAAGAAAGTATTAATTCCTGTAAATGGTTCCAATCGCCAAATACTATTTGAATAATAGTAACCCATTGATCCAGATCCTGCAGTATAAATCCTGTAAAACAAATGTGTGTTACCAAGCTGATCTTCCATTCCCTTCAACTCAGAGAATTGTGGTGGGATATTTGTCTGAGAAAAACTATTTGCCGTCAGACAAACAAATAAAATTGCTGCTAACTTTTTCATAATTCCTCCTACTTCAAATAAACCATTTTCTTTGTTTGAACAATGTCTCCAGTACGAAGCTGATAAAAATAAATTCCGCTTGGAAGATTACTACCATCGAATTCTACTTCATAAACACCCGATTGTTTTTCCTCGTTGACAAGTGTTGCAATTTGATTCCCTAAAATATCATATACAATTAATTGAACTAAAGTCCCTCCTTTGGAGGGATTTAGGGTGGCCGGTATTTGATATTTAATTTTTGTGCTTGGATTGAAAGGATTGGGATAATTTTGCTCAAGTCTGAATTCAGTTGCGATTGGAATTTCTTCATCCTCAACTGAAACGACTGTTGTATCTCCTAATAGAATATCATTGATTACACAACCCTTAAGATAAGCTTCAGTGTAGCCAAAATCGAATGAATACGTTAAACTATCCAAACCTATATCCTGTGTTAATGAATATCGTGGCATCATAAGATCATATTGCTCGAAGATTTTTTTCGGTTTGCTTAATCCCCATTTAGTAAAAATACTTTCTTCCAGGAGTAAAGTGTATCCATCTATCCATGGATAGCCCATCCTAAAACTTTGTATAGTATCCCCAATAATTGCAAGCAAATCATCTATTAAATATTCATCTTCAGGTAATCCTTGAGTATTGTCGTATCTGTAAATCATTCCCTGGGATGAATCAATCCTTTCAAAAGAATAATTTATATAAGGTTGACCGAAATCGTACTCTTCTATCTGATAGTACTTTTTTCCATTTGATAGTACAGTATCCCGAGTTATCTCCCGAATATAAAAATCATGATAAGTGTTCCATTCAATATATGTGTATTTATCATAAACCCATCGGTTACCGATTTCGAGAGGATAAAATTTTAATGCCGTTTCCGGTACTGACAAATTTTTAATCGCCAGAATTGTATCAGGAGTGATTTCGTAAATTCTTAGTGGAGTTGATGCATATAAAACATTTGTCCCTGATTTTTTGTACAACCCGGAAATGTTTCTATCTAGCTGTCTGTATAAAAGGAATGAACTCCCAAAATCTGTTGATTTAAAAATTTTATTCCTCATTGAATAATAAATTTCTCCAGTGTTAATTTCGTCATTTGCAAACCAAACTCTGCCCTGGTATTCTAAAATACTATTCCAGGTGAATGGATTTCCATCATCATCAGATATATAAATATTGGATAAGTACGTCTGTAATTGAAAATTGAATGCTCCAGATAATCCATATATATGTTCACCGTCGACATCATAATATAATTCAGAGTTTTCTACCCAGTATGAGTTATCAACAATAATGTAGCTCAAACCATCATCCTCAGAACGAACGAGTTGATTATTGTTTACTCCGTAAATCTGGGAATCATTGTTGTGACTTAGTGAAATTATCGAAGCATCAATAAGCTGCGAACTATCATCGAATTCAAAATTGTAACCACCGTCTGTTGATTTAAATAATCTCTGGCCATCTGATGCATAAACGAGGCTTTCATTAAATTTAAATATTTCTAATTCTGTCAAGGCAAATGTTTCAATCGGGATATCACCATCATATCTCCTCAATAATGCAACAGGATCAATCCAAAGATGATAGCCGCAATAAAAATATTTTGCAGGGATATTATTGAAGAATTCATAATCATTTACAAAATCTCCTTCGCATCCCCATTCCGGTATCACCTCGTAACCGAAATCCGGAATAAATAGTGTGTCTATATAATTTTGCAAATCATAGTGAAAAATATTCCTTGACCAGCAACCGGAATGCGGAGAGATATATCTGTAAAACAGATGAGTGGTACCAAGTGAATCTTCAAGTCCCCTCAATTCAGTAATATGAGAATATGATTGAGAAAATAAGTAAGTGTTGAACAGCAGTAAAAAGATTATAGAAAACTTTTTCATTTGTAGTCTCCCTACTTTAAATAAACCATTTTTTTAGTTTGAATAAATGAACCGGCTTTTAACTGATAAAAATAAATTCCGCTCGTCAAGGACAAGTTACGACTTGTCCCTACATTGAATTCGACCTCATAAGTTCGGGGCTGTTTTTCTTCGTTAACAAGTGTCGCTATTTCATTACCAAGAATATCATAAACTTTTAGTGTGACATTACTGGTTACTGGTAACTGATAACTGATTACTGTATTTGGATTAAACGGATTTGGATAATTCTGCTCGAGTTTGAATTCACTTACTATTTGTGTTTCATCATTATCGACTCCAACAGTTATTGTATCGCCGTGTACAACTCCGTCTATAATGCAGCCTTTTAGTTCCATTGTATATCTCGCAAAGAAATCGGAAAATCCCAATTCATACAAACCAATATCCTTTACTAATTCATATTCCTGAAATCGAAATTGATAATCTATTGTTCTTTTGTAAGTGTTTATTCCCCAAACAGAAAAAGGTTCTTCATTTTGAAGAATTTTATATTCTATCGAGTCAACCCAGATAGTGTCTCCAACCTGTGCTAAAAAATCTTCATATAGTACTTCCTCATTTTCTTCAGGTAAGTAAATAAACAATTTTGCATTTAAAGAATCTTGTCTAATTAAACCAACATCAATATTCCAATACAATGGCTCATTCATTAATTTATAATAGATCTTACCGTTGATTGATGTATCTCCTGCTATTTCCATTATACTTAATCCGATAAATTCTTTAATACCTGGAGGATTAAATTCCTGTCGATAATTTTCGAAGACCCACTTGTTGCCAATTGAAAATGGATACCACTGGAGGTCATCAATCGCTGGAAGGCTTTTAATCACTTGAACAGTATCAGGAGTTATTTCATAAATCTTATACTTAGTTGCAGCATACAATTTGTTTGAATTTGATTTTTTATAAATGCCAACAATTTTTCTGTCAAGAGTTTTATAAATATTGAAAGTATTCCCATAATCTGTTGAAAGGAAAATGTTTCTTTTGTCAGCTAAATAAATTGTTCCTGATATAGATTCATCGATACTTATAAAAATTTCAGAATCACTTGAGTATTTTGTTTGCCAGGAAAATGCTTCGCCTTTATTTGAAGAAGCTTTCAAAGTTTTTTCACTGTATATTCTATAAATATGTAAATCGTCTGAATCGTATAAGAATGAATCTGAAAATCCAGATTCACTCATTACATCGACAAGATGAAATGAATTTGCACCATCAATTGATCTATATATATCACCATTTAAATTTTCAAAAAACATTAAATTATCATCGAGTGGATTTAGCGATAAAAACACCAGCGTATCATTAACCGTTTCCCATGTAAATCCACCATCGTGACTACGAATTGAATTTGATTGATTTTCACTATACAAATAACCACCTGCATAGAGTAAACTGTCATTAAACCTTGAAATATCTATTTGATTGACTTCACAGCAAAGATAGTTTAGCATTATATAATCACTATCGAATCGCCTGATATACGGTCCTGGTTCCCAAGAGCCCATCGAACCACAAAAAATATATTTTGAAAAATCATCATCCCAAAAAGTGTAATCGTTTACCGTTCTGAAATATGACATAACCGGATCTGAGTGACTGTAATCTTCCAGAAAAAGTGAATCTGACGAAGTCGTTAAATCAAAATGATAAATACTATTATCAATTGAGAGCACGTATTGATTAGAAAACTTTTCATATATCCTATAAAACAAATGTGTGTTACCAAGCTGATCTTCTATTCCCTTCAGCTCAGAGAATTGTGGTGAGACGTTTGTTTGTGAAAAATTATTTGTAAATAAGCAAACAAATAAAATTGCTGCCCACTTTTTCATAACTCCTCCTGATTGTTGGTATGAAACGTAAGGAAATATTACGAGGATGTCAACTTAAAAAGTGATTAAATTTCTGTCACACTGAGCAAAATGAAGAGTCTCAATACTAACTACTATTAAAGATTCTTCGTCACTTCGTTCCTCAGAATGACACCAGTTAATTCAACTGTCTTTGCCGGAGGATTTCAAAGAGAAGTATTCCCGTTGCAACAGAAACATTCAGCGATTGGATTTTTCCACTCATCGGAATCTTAATTAAAAAATCACACTTGCTTGCAGTGAGTTTTCTGATTCCTTTTTCTTCATTGCCCACTATCAATGCAATCGGAATTTTGTAATCAACTTCATTGTAGTTTTTTGAATTTTCAAATGATGAACCAACTATCCAGAAACCATTTTTTTTCAGTTCATCAATTGTTTGCGAAAGATTATTTACCTGGCAGATCTTCAAATGTTCAGTTGCACCTGCAGAAACTTTTACAACTGTTGAGGTGATTGTTGCGCTATTATGTTTTGTTAGTATAACTCCGTCCACACCACTGCATTCAGCAGAACGAAGTATTGCACCAACATTGTGCGGATCCTGAATTTCATCAAGAATTAAAATAAGTGCCTCTCCCAAACCCTCTCCAAAGGAGAGGGCTTTTCGAAGAATCTCATCAAGCGTAGAAAATTTGAAATCCTGTTTAAGTGCAATAACACCTTGAGCATTTTTACCTGCCTGCCGGTCAGGCAGGTCTGTTGTGTAAGTCCTGAATCTTTCAAGCGGTATTTGGTTACACTTTATTCCACGTTTTTTTGCTGCAACACGGATTGCATTAATGATATTTCCCTGCTGACCAAAAAGGATGTAAACTTGTTCAATTTCTTCTTCTGAGTTTAGAGCTTCAAGTACAGGTTTTCTTCCGATGATTATGTTCATTTAACTGACACAAACCCAATTTCTTTAAGAAATTGGGTTTGTTCCTCCCTCTCAATACAATAATAAATCTTTGACATAGTGATTCTGCTCCTCCTGAAAATTATTATGAAAATCTATGAATGCCATTTTTGTTTTAAAATATTCAAATAAAATATTTGTATTAATAACTTCGCTCCCCCTCAAATTCAAATATTCGTTATAGCTTGAAAACTCCCAATCTTCTATTTTGTTTACCAATCCTGCTCTAATCGGGTTAAGATGGATATATCTGACTAAATGGATCAAGTAATTATCACCCGGAATAAGTTTATTCTTATATCTTCCAGTAAATAAGTGACCTGTTCTCTGATAAGCTTTATTTATTGCCCTCGTATAACCGGTAGATATTTTTTGCATTGCTTTTTCAAGTTCACCATCATTCTTAATTCTTACCACCAGGTGATAATGATTTGGCATAAGGCAGTACGCAATCAGTTCAATACCATCATAAAATTTTTCTTTAATATTTCTTAGAAAGTAATAATAATTTTTTAGTTCAAAAAAAATATTATTCCGATTATTACCTCGATTATAAACATGATAGAACTGATTTTTATAGGAGGAATTTATTCGATATGGCATTTTAACTTTCAGACTAACCCAATTTCTTTAAGAAATTGGGTTAGTTTTAATTCTTGTAATTGTTTTACTGATTTCAGTAATTGCAACTTTCTCTTCAACACCGGTAGCCATATTTTTCAAATTTATCATTCCTTGTTTGTATTCATCGCCGCCAATAAATAGCACATACTTTGCATTCAACTTATTTGCTTCGCGCATTTGTGCTTTAACACTTCTCTGCAGATAATCAAAATCAACGGAGAGATTTTCTTTGCGCAATTTTACTGCGAGTTCACTGACAACAATCTCTAAATCATTATCAATTCTGATCAGATAAACATCAATCGTAGCAATCGGAACAATAAAACTTTTTTCATTCTCACAGGCAAGTAGAATTCTTTCGATACCTGCAGCAAATCCGGTTGCAGGTGTTGGTTTTCCTCCGATAGTTTCAATCAGCAAATCATATCTTCCACCACCACACAAAGCTGTTTGTGCACCAACACTTCTACTATCTATTTCAAATGTAAGTTTTGTATAATAGTCTAATCCTCTTACAAGAGTTGAATCAATTATAAACGGAATATTTGATTTTTTTAATTGATCTTTCACAACATCAAAATCATTTTTACTTTCTTCATCAAGATGCTCGATTAACTTCGGCGCATCCTTAATTATTTTTTGATCTGATTCAACTTTGCTGTCAAATATTCTCAGGATATTCGTTTCAAATCTTCTTCTGCTGTCTTCAGAAAGATTATTCTTTTTATCTTCCAGAAAATTTTTCAGAATCTTTTTATAATTCTCCCTCGTTTCAGGAGTGCCAAGTGAGTTTATTTTTACCGTGAGGTTTTTTAATCCAAGAGAGTTAAATATTTCATAAGCCATCTGTATCATTTCAGCATCGAGCAAAGGAGATTTGCTTCCGATTGCTTCAGCACCAAACTGATGAAATTGTCTGAACCTTCCAGCTTGCGGTCTTTCCTGCCGGAACATCGGTGAGATATAAAATAATTTTACTAATGACTGCTGCGCACCGAGTGAATGTTCAACAAAAGAACGTACGACCGATGCTGTCATTTCAGGCTTAAGAGTTAAACTTGTATCACTTCTATCTTTAAAAGTGTACATTTCTTTTCCCACGATATCAGTTTCTTCACCAATTCCTCTTGCAAATAATGATGTCTCTTCGAATACCGGTGTTCGTATTTCCTTATAATTAAAATTACCGAAAACGCTTTCAACAGTTTTCTCAAGATATTTCCATCGTGGAATATCAGATGGGAGAATATCTTTTGTTCCGGTTACTGCTTTAATCATTTTTTTGGGAGGAATAGATTTGTGATGTTCTGATTAAACATCTGAATAGCTCTGTTCTTCATCGTGGAATATTTTCAATATAGATTCAGGACTATCTGCTTCAATCAGTTTTTTCCTGAACTCTTCATTGTTCATCAACCTCGAGATTCTGCTTAGCAGCTTAATGTGTTTAGCAAGTAACGTCTCTTTTCCAATAAGCAAAAAGATAAGATGAACAGGTTCTCCATCGAGGGAATCGTACTCAATTGGAGTTTCACTTTTACCAAAAGCAGCAATAATATCCGTAACTGAATTTGTCTTGCCGTGAGGAATTGCAAATCCTTTTCCAACACCTGTTGACATTTTTTCTTCTCTTTCAAAAACACATTTTCTTATTTCTTCAAGATCAGTTACCCGACTATCAGCATTAAGTAAATCGATGAGTTCATTAATAACGTCATCCTTATGTACACTTTTGAAATTGGTTAAAATATTTCCTGTGCTTAGTAACTCGTGAACTTTCATAATAAAATGTTTGGTATAATAATTTGAATTCTAATTGTGAATTTAGTCATCATCAGTTCGTTTAACAAACATTTTGTAGAATCAATTCGGTCGATGATCTTCGTGGAATTTTTTTAAGCGATTTTCCAGGTCAGGAAATTGATCACGTTGAACAAGAGAAACGCAAGCTCTGATACCTTCCAATCGCTGACTTCCGGTGATCGCAAGTGAAATAGCACTTATTCCGTAATAAAGCATCTCTTCGAGAAGTTTTTCACCTGAGAAATCAGGATAAGCATAGGTGAAATAAAATCCATCTGCAATCGGATCATTCTCATCTTTATCATAAACAATATAAAAACCATTATCGGTAAAAAGTTTTTTCATGATCTTTGCCTTCTCACCGTATTCTTTTACAATCTCCACAAAATTAAATTCATTATCATTTGCTGCTTTAAGCATTGCTGCAAATGCATACTGAACGGAATGTGTAACACCGGCACTCAAAGGATAAACTGTTCCAAAAATCATTGCTCTTCCGAAAATATCAGTTGTATAATATCTTTTTAAATCAGGACATTTTTTTTCATAGAGTTTATCTGACATAATCAAAAGTCCGATCCTTTGCCCTGCGTAACTGAAAGCTTTGGAACTCGAGATAAATAAAATATAATTATCTGTGTATCTTGCTGCTGTTGCCTGGTAAGGTGGTTTCCCCGGATGATAAAGATCTTTTCTGAAATCCATCGCAACGTATGCAAGATCCTCAAGCACAACAACACTATACTTATCAGCAAGTTCAGCAATGATTTTCAATTCCTTCTCCGTAAAACAAATCCAGGAAGGATTATTAGGATTGGAATAAAGCATTGCAGCAATATTTCCTTTTGATAAATACGATTCAATTTTGGCTTTTAATTTATCGCCGCGAAAATCATACACATCAAAAGTTTCAAACTTCTGTCCGAGAACTTTTAGTTGTTGTTTATGAACCGGAAATCCCGGATCAAGAAAGAGAATTGTATCTTGTCTGGCGTTCATCCGGCTGGTAATCAGGAAGGAAGCAAAACTTCCCTGCATCGAACCAACAGTGGGAATACAACCTTCCGGATCAACATCAATATTCAAAAATAATTTTACAAAACGGGAAGCTTCTGTTTTTAATTGTGGAATTCCCTGAATATCCGGATAAGTATTGGCGATACCTTTTCTCATTGCTTCAATCTCGGCATTAATTCCAATTTCCGCAGCAGGTAATCCTGGAATTCCCATTTCCATTCGGACGAATCTTTCACCGGTTGATTTTTCAATATCATCAACAAGTTTTTTTAATTCGCGAATAGATGCCGTACCAATTTTTTCAATACGGCTTTCTTTTATTTTTTCTGAAACTATTTCGTAGTTGATTGGTGTGTCTTTCATCAGAAATCTCCTAATAATCAGAGGAAAATTACTAACGAAATTTAAGGATAATAATGCTTAGTTGTGCAAATGAATTTCTAAATTGCTTATTGATGAAAAGCTATGTCGTCCCTGACGGGACTTTTATTCATACGGTTGGAAACATGTCTATAATTATTAAATCCCTGCGGGATTTTTGCAATGTAAACAAATATAAAAAGTTTTTTTGTCCCGTTAGGGACATAATATTTATAAAACACGATAATCATATCAAAAACTGAAAGTCCCGTAAGGGACGAAATAAAGAAATTATATTGGGAATATATGATTTGCAGAGCTGCTAAACGTTTCGGTGTTCACAATTTGAAGCCTGGGCTGATTTTTCAATTTGGATGGTTGAATGTTCTATCCCAAAACGTGAATGCAGTTCACCGCAAATCTTTTTCAGAAAGAAATCATCTTTGGTTTCATCAGGAATTACGAGATGTGCAGTTAAAGCAATTTCCGTAGTGCTCATTGCCCAGATGTGTAAATCATGAACTTCCTTGACTCCATTAATTGATTGGAGATAATCAGAAACTTGATTCAGATCTATTCCTTTTGGCACAGCATCCATAGAAAGATGAAAAGAATCTCTGAGTAATCCCCAGGTTCCAACTGTAATGACAACAACGATAACAAGACTAATTGCAGGATCAACCCAGAGCCAACCTGTTGAAACAATGATTAGTCCTGCAAGTACAACTCCGAGAGAAACTCCGGCATCAGCAGCCATATGAAGAAAAGCACCATGAATGTTCAAATCTTTTTCTCTGCCTTTAATGAACAGAAATGCAGTAACAGCATTCACCACAACACCAATCGCTGCAACAATCATCATAACGGAACCCTGAACAGGTTCTGGCGAAAAAAATTTTCTGAATGCTTCAATAGCAATTGCACCAACGGCAATCAATAATAATATTGCATTGAACAGTGCAGCAAGTATTGTTGATTTTCTGAAACCGTAAGTTCTTTTTTTTGTTGCAGCACTTTTAGCCAGATAAGCAGCTCCCCAGGCGAGAAGAAGTCCAAGCACATCACTAAAGTTATGACCGGCATCGGCAATTAATGCCATTGAGTTTATCATAACACCATACACTACCTCTATAAGGATATAAATAAAATTAAGAGCTATGCCAATTATAAAAGCTCTGCTATAATTCTCAGTATTGTGTGTATGTGAATGATTATGCGTCATTTTTATTACTGATAAATATATTCAATTTATTTCTTTTGACAATTTTTATTCATATCGTGACAGCATTTCCTCAAGTGCATAATCAAACTTAAGCACATAACTTTATTTTGAAAACTGCAGCACGGCATATTTCAGAATGAATTAATTAAATGGCATCCCCGCAAATCTTACATTCCATTTTTGACTTTTTTCTTTTCAAACCAGCTGTACATAGATGGAATCAGAAGCAGTGTTAAAAGTGTTGATGTAATCAAACCGCCAACTACAACAGTTGCAAGTGGTTTTTGTATTTCAGAACCAGTGCCGGTTGTAAATAGCATGGGGAGCAAACTAAACACTGCGATGGAAGCTGTCATCAAAACAGGTCTTAATCTGTTAACACTTCCTTTTAGAATAGCATCGTTAATGCTAAGTCCTTCTTCATCACGTAATTGAGCGATGTAAGATACAAGTACCACCCCATTCAACACTGCAACACCAAATAATACGATAAAGCCGACTGAAGCAGGAACTGATAAATATAAACCTGATATCCATAATGATAACACACCACCAATTAATGCAAATGGCAAATTTGAAATAACAAGTAACGCTAATCTTAAAGACCGAAAAGTTACAAACAACAAAAGCAGGATCAGTCCGACTGCAACAGGTCCGATGATCATAAGTTTAGCCATTGCGCGCTGCTGATTTTCAAACTGTCCGCCCCATGTTAAAAAATATCCGGCTGGAAGATCAACATTTTCTTTGATCTTTTCTTTTGCTTCTTTAACAAAGCTGCCAATATCTCTTCCAGAAATATTCATCTCGATACCAATTCTTCGCAAACCATCTTCGCGGCTAATCTGAACCGGACCTTCACTCAGTGAAATTTCTGCAAGCTGACTGAGTGGAATTTTTAATTCTGAATTTGTTGGAATCAAAATATTTCCGATGGTTTCTATGGAATTGCGGTTTTCTTCCGGAAGACGAACAATAATATCAAAATTACGATTCTCTTCATAAAATTTTGAAGCAGATTTTCCAGCAATTGCTACCTCAATTATTTTTTGAACATCATTTATATTCAAACCATAGCGTGCAATTTTACTTCTGTCTGTTTCTATTGTAAGATACGGCTGACCGGATACTTTTTCAGTCAGCAGATCAGTTACACCATCAACTTTTGAGAGAATGCGTGCGATTTGATCAGCTTTGCTTTTAAGCAGATTAATATCTTCTCCAAAAAGTTTTATAATTAATTGTGCACGTGTTCCGGCAACAATTTCATCAATCCTGCACTGAATAGGTTGGCTAAATCCAATACCGATTCCCGGAATCTCTTCAATTGATTGTCTCATTTCATTAGTAATAACATCACGGCTTTTATTACTTACCCATTCATCTTTTGGATAGAACACTCCAACGTATCCTGTTTTGTCAACACCGCGTGTATCAAGCGCAACTCCTGTTTGACCCGTTCTGGAAACAACAGTTTTGAGTTCAGGAAACTTTTTCAATTTTTCACCAACAAGTTTGTTTATTTCCAATGCTTTTTCCAAAGATACTCCCGGTAAAAGAGCAACATCCATATCAAAAGATCCTTCATCCATAATCGGGATGAATTCTGTACCTAAACGCGGAAGAATAATCAGAGATACTACAAGAAAAATTCCTGCAACTGCCAGCATTGATTTTCTTTTTCTCATACAATACTGCAGAACAGGAATGTATCGTCTTTTCAAAAATTTCATTATCACACTTTCTTTTTCCTGTTCAGATTTTAAAAATATTGCACAAAGTACAGGAATAACAAAGATGGAAAGAAATAATGATGATAAAAGTGCAATTGCGACCGTCAGAGCAAGCGGACCAAACATTTTCCCTTCTATTCCTTCAAGAGAAAGAACGGGAATAAAAGTTACTGCAATAATTAGTTCACCAAAAATGCTTGGTTTTCTTACTTCGAGCACTGCTTTCAAGACTGTCGAAAATTTTCTTTCGGGATGCCCATTCTCACTTAAATGACGCTGGACATTTTCAACCTGGATGATCGTTGCATCTATTATCATTCCTATTGAGATGGCTAATCCGCCAAGCGACATAAGATTTGCGCTTAAGCCAACTAATTTCATAACAATGAAGGTGGTTAGTAATGAAAGCGGAAGAGCAATAAGTACAACAACTGAACCACGAAAACTTCTTAGAAGGAGATAAAGAATAATTAATACAAGTATGGAGCCTTCAATCAATGCCGTTGTTACTGTACTCACACTCGCATCAACGATATCTGTCCGGTCATAGTAGGGAACGATTTTAATTCCGTCAGGAAGAATATTGTTATCATTTATTTCCTTTACCTTTTCTTTAACACGACCAACAACCTCGCGGCTGTTTTCACCTCGCAGCATCATAACAATTCCACCAACTGCTTCTTCCTTACCATTTATTATAGCAGCTCCCTGCCTCACTGCTTCACCAATTTGCACATCCGCAACATTTTTTACATAAACAGGAGTTCCGTTATAAGATTTAAGTACAATATTTTCGAGGTCAGGAATATTCTTTATAAGACCAACTCCTCTGACGATATATTGTTCCGAATATCTTTCAATTATGCTACCGCCTACATTTTTATTATTGTTTTCGATTGACGTGAATACATCGTCAACTGTTATATCATATTTGAGCAGCTTATCAGGATACACAATCACCTGGTATTGTTTGAAATAACCTCCGAAAGAATTTATCTCATTTACTCCGGGAACATTTTTTAACAATGGAGTTACAATCCATTCCTGCAATGTTCTTAACTCAGTGAAATATTTTTGTCGTTCGGAAGTATCCTCAGGCATTTTACCATTGAGTGTGAATTGATAAATCTCGCCCATCACGGTTGCAACCGGACCCATCGAAACTTCCACACCGTCAGGAACATTTTCTTTCGCTTCATTGAGTCTTTCAAAAACAAGCTGGCGTGCAAAATAAATATCCAAGTCATCTTCGAACACAATTGTGATGAGTGACAGACCAAATTTTGTAACTGAACGCATTTGCTTTACACCAGGTAAACCACGCATTGACATTTCAATCGGATAAGTAACTGATCGCTCAATTTCAATTGCGGACAAACCATCTGCATAGCTCACAACTTCTACCTGAATATTTGTTACATCAGGAAACGCATCAATTGGCAACTTCACGAACGAATAAATACCGAACGTGACAATTGTAAGAGAAAGGAATATTACAAATCCTTTCTGCTTCAAAGTATATGAAATTATTTTTTCAAGCATCAGTGATCATGCTCCTCTAATTGATCTCTTAGTGATTCAGATTTCAGATAAAAAGCTCCTTTGATAACGACCTGCTCATTTTCATTTAATCCTTCCTTGATCTCAATTAATTCATTCATTAAAGAACCCGGGACTACTTTCCGTTTTTGAAATGAATAATCTTCTAATCGAACAAATACATAATCCTGATTTTCAATTTTTATAATTGATTCAGCAGGAATAAGAATTGCTGTCGAATTTTCATTTGATGGGATAAGCATTTCACCAAACATTTGTGGTTTTAATCTTCTATCCGGATTTCTGAATTCAGCCCTGATTGTAATCGTTCTGGATCTTTCATCTATTGTCTGACCAATATTTATAATTGAGCCGCTGAATTTTTCACCGGGATATGTTGATGAGATAAAATCAACTTTTGTTTTTTGATTTATTCTTGAAAAATCTTTTTCATAAATCTGACCATCAATCCAAACGGAAGCAGTGCTTATTATTTTAAATGCATTTGTAGTTCCATCAACCAACTGACCGATAACAACATTTCTTTCAACAACTATTCCATCAATTGGTGCTTTCACAGGTAAGGTTCCTGAAGTATGTTGATCAGGATGATTACCATTTCCGTTGAGAACATCTTCATCATTTAATCCGATTGAGTGAATTTTTTTATCTTCTGCATTAAATTCTGCGAGTGCTTTTTCATATTCAGCCTGCGACTCGAGAAATGATTTCTGAGAGCCAACATTTTGTTCGATAAGCTTTTTCTGCCGTTCAAAGTTTGCCAGATGAAAATCAAGATTTGCTTTTGCTTTTAAATAGCCAGCTTTTATTTCACCGATTTCCAATCCTTCAACGAGCATCAATTCCTGACCTGCTTTTACATAATCACCGGCATTTACAAAAACCTTGTGAACACGTCCCTGAACCAAAGAACCGACCTGAGCCTCAAAATTCTGATTCGTTGTAACTATTGCCGGAATCTTCATTAAGCCAGTAAAAGGTTTTAATGTAACAATTTCAGTTTTTAAACCAATTTCTTTTATAGATACCTCCGGTATCATTATCGATTCAGAATGTGATTCTTCGTGATGACTTTCTTCAGAATGTTCATCGTGTACTTGTTCTTCACTACCACACCTCATCAATGACAGTGAAATAATGGTCGCAAGAATGATTTTTAATAATTTTATTTCCACTTAAAACTCCTTCATATTAATTCAAAAGTTTTTGTCCGACAATCTCTTCGAGAGAAAATATCGAACGATAATAATTAAGTAATGCTTCAGTATAATTTTTCTCTGAGGATATTATAGTTTGACGTGCCTGCAGATATTCAATATAGGTAATCTCACCAGCATCATAGCTTGCGGAAGCTGAACGATAAACTTCTTCTGCCTGCGGTAAAATATGTTCTTGATAAAGACTGACCTGCTGCAGGTTATTTGAATAATCGTTATATGCATTTGTCAGATTGAGATAAACTTCGTTCTTCACTGATACCAACTCAGATTCAGCGATATTAACTTTTGCAGAAGCGTATTGTATCTGACTACGGTTATCAAAAAGAAACCAAAGCGGAACAGAAATATCAAGCGAAGCTCCGTAATAATTATTATCACTTCCCAGACTTTGCCTGAAATATGAAATGTTAAAACCAGGAAGTAAAGAAGACCATGCAAGAGTTCTCTCTGTTGACAAAGCATTGACGTTTAGTTCGGATATTTTTATCTGCTGGTTTGAGCTTAATGAAAGGTGATACAAATTTTCAAATGACAGCGTATCAAGTTTTGAAAAAGCAAGGCTATCGATTAAAATAAATTTTTCATCTGAGAGTCTGCTGTACCCTAATGAATAATTCAATTCGGCGAATGAAGATTTCAATTCATTCTGAGCAAGAGCTAGAATATTCTTTGCTTCAGTAAACTGAACTTTTGCTGTTAATCTTTCAAGATTAGTTCCTTCGCCAACATTATATCTTATTTCAGCTTTCTTAGAAAAATCATCAGCGATTTGCAGATTCTCTTTTGCAATCGCAAGAAGTTTTTGCTTTGCAAGTACATTGTAGTATGCAGTTTTTATCTGACGTGTGATCTGAATTTCACTCTGCTTAAAATTTAAGTAAGCGATATCATTTTCATCACCAGAGATAGAACCTCTTAAAAAATAATTTGTGGGAAATTCAAATGCCTGACTGATTCCAAAAGTTCGTTCTTCGTAATTGTTTAAACCCGAACCAAGCGGAACAAATTCATAGCTGACACCTATTTCCGGAGATGGTAAAGATATCCCGCTCCAGAATTTTCCTTCAACTGCTGAAATATTTTCATAAGCAGATTTGATAACCGGATTATATTTTAATCCGATTTCAATCGCTTCGGTTAAAGTGATACTGTTACTCTCGTTTAAATCCTGTGCATATCCATACAAAAATAAACTTATAGATATAAACAAGATAAATATTTTGTTCATAGATATTCCTGAATGTTAATATTATGTCAGTCGGCAGAAAGCCAACAGCTGGATTAGATAAGTTGACCGGTAAAAATCAGATAAGAAATGATTGGTTAATAATATGAATTGCAGGATTTTCTAAATGATGAAAATTAAAATTCTGATGCTTTTGATAAAACGCATTTGAGTTTTGAGAATGGTAAGTATAATCCTGATAGATAATATCTATTAAGAAATAATCATTCCCCAGAATTTTATTAACAGAGTAAGTACTTATCGAAGCTGATTTGACGAGCGTGCAATAATCAAACATAGTTTTACATTCGCTGTTTCCTTCAATCTGATCAATAATTTCTGAATGAGTGAAATTGAAGACAAGCCCTGCTAATATTATGATTGACAGTATTTTATTAATTGGAGTCAGCGTATGTTCAGCTAAAATTATTATTAATGGTAAAAGTCTATTCAAATGTTATTATATTATTTAAATGACTCAGGCAATATACACAGATTCAGATTCACAATTACACATCAGCTTTCCGCGCTTAACTTTTTCAAATGCTTCTCTGCCCTCTTTAAAAGCAAAATAAGCTATTCCCAATGAACCAAGAATATCAAAATATGCAATATTGAAAAACTCATACAAGCCGCTGCTTGCCAAAAGTATGAACGACAGATAAAAACAAGTTTTAGTACAATTTGCATCGGCAATAATCGCATCGGAGTGTAATGCTTTGCCAACTTTTAATTTCGAAGTCATCAGCCAATACATAGTTGCAATGGATATCACAGCGATAATTATTCCGGGTAATGTTGATTCTGGTTTTACATTATTAATAATATTGAGAACTGATCCAACAATTAAACCAATCGCCAGCAGATAAAATGCAGTCCCGGTAATTCTCAAAGCAGTTTTTTCAAACGCATCACGATTTTCCACTCTTGAATATTTCATACGAACAATCATATGAGCAATTCCGATTCCGGAAATAACTTCAACAAAACTATCCACTCCGAAACCAAACAAAGCAAGCGTTTCATCATTCGCACCGAAATAGACTGAAATAATTCCTTCTGCTAAATTGTAGAATATTGTAATTAAACTGAGTACGAACGCTTTTTTGATTAAACTTTTCATTGCATTATTAAAATAAAAAGGGAAGCACAAAAGCATCCCTAATTTTGAAATTAACTGCCAATAAATTCTGATCCATCCTCATTTAAATTCTTCAAATAAGTTTCAGGATCTTTTTGAAATTTCTTATCACATCCCGGGCAGCAAAAGCCAATTACTTTTCCTTGGTATTCAAAGGTTGGAACATCTGCATCAACTTCTTCGCCTTTTACCGGGCAGAATTTATTCCAAATCTGAACGACTTCAGTTTCATCAGTCTTCTCCATATTTGCTTCGCTATGACTTTCTTTTGTACTGCAGCAGCCTTTCGAATTGGTTGAACATTCTTTCTTTTCTGATTTCGTAGTTTCGGGTTGTTCTTGCGCAAATGCAAATGCAGCTAAAACTACTGTCATTGAAATGATAAAGATGAGTTGTTTGAACATTGGGTTTTTCCTTTCTATAGTATTGAGATAATTGTTAGTGATTATTTTCGTTTTAATTATATAATTGATGACAATCTTATTCTACCAGTGCAATATAATATTATTCAGTTTTAACTTTTTCTGTTAAAAATCCGGGATTGCAAATTATAATTTTTCAATGTAATTGTCTTTTTAAAAGTTGTGCATTTATAGCTACCACAATGGTGCTTAAACTCATCAACACAGCACCTATTGCCGGACTGAGCAAAATATCCCATTTAAACAACACTCCTGCTGCCAATGGAATTGCAACAATGTTATAGCCAGCAGCCCACCAAAGATTTTGTATCATCTTTTTGTATGTAGATTTACCAAATAAAATCAAGCTGGTAATATCTTTCGGGTCTGAGTTTACTAAAATAATATCTGCAGTTTCGGCTGCTACATCTGTTCCTGAACCAACCGCAATACCGACGTCTGCTTGTGCCAATGCTGGTGCATCATTCACACCATCGCCTGTCATAGCAACGTATTCACCTTTTTGCTGAAATTCTTTTACTTTTTCTAATTTCTCATGCGGTAAAACATTTGCTAAATAGCCGTCCATTTTTAGTTCAGTGCTAACTTTTTTTGCTACTTTTTCATTATCACCTGTAAGCAGTAAGTTTTTAATTCCAACTTCTTTGAGTATTTGAATAGCTTCAAATGCGCTTTCTCTTATTTGATCCGAAAATCTAAAATAACCTGAGACTTGATTGTCTATCAGCACATAAACAACAGTTCCAATAAATTCATCATTCATTTCAGATAAGCCGATGTTTTTTTCTTTCAAATAATTCGGACCAACTACTTTTATTTCTTTTTCTTCAACAATTCCTTCCAATCCTTTTCCCGGAAGGTAATTGAAGTTTTCTGATTTTGGGATTTTAATATTCAACTCTTTTACTTTTCGAATTAAGCCGGCAGCAATATAATGTTCAGAATGTTGCTCAATACCTGCTGCCAAACGAAGTAATTCTCTTTCATCAAATTTTGTGTTTAGAACTTTTACTTCCTGTAATTCGTGTGAACCTTTTGTAAGTGTTCCGGTTTTATCAAAGATAATTGTGGAAATCAATCTTGCATTTTCAAATGCTGTCCGGTTGCGAATGAGCAAACCTTTTCGTGCAGAAATAGAAGTTGAGATTGCCACAACTAATGGAACAGCTAAACCCAATGCATGCGGACATGAAATAACCATTACAGTTACCATTCTTTCTAATGCAAAAACAAATGGAAAATCTAAAAGCAACCAAACTACAAGTGTGATTACTCCTCCGCCTAAAGCAACAAAGGTTAAAACCTTCGCGGCACGATCTGCAATATTTTGTGTTTTGGATTTTATTTTTTGTGCATCTTCAACAAGTTTCACCACTTTATTAAGATAACTATCTTTACCCGTACTAATTACTTTTATGATCAAAGAACCATTTCCATTTATTGCACCACCAATCACTTTGACGTCCTTTTCTTTTTTAACGGGTTTGCTCTCACCTGTAAGCATACTTTCATCTACATAACTTTCACCTTCAGTTACAATACCATCAACAGGAACTTTTTCTCCTGGCTTCACCATTACCATATCTCCAATTTGCAAATTACTAACCGGCATATCGTGAATGTTTTCTCCCATAATATGATGCGCAGTGGAAGGCATCATTTTTACAAGCAATTCCAATGAACGGGAAGCACCCATAACTGACTTCATTTCAAAGTAATGACCGATGAGCATAATATCTATCAGCGTTGCCATTTCCCAATAGAAATCCATGCCCTGTAATCCGAATGTGATTGCAACACTGTAAATCCAGGCTACTGAAATAGCCACACCAATGAGTGTCATCATTCCAATAGCTTTATCTTTCACTTCATCATACAATCCTTTTAAAAATGGAAAACCGCCGTAAATGAAAATGAAAGTGGAAAGAAGTGCTAACACATATTTGTCACCAGGAAAAGAAAATTCAAATCCCAGCCATTGTTGTATCATGTGCGACAGAGCAAGCACTGGAATGGATACTATTAAACAAACTATAAATCTTTTCCAAAAATCAGCAACATTGTGACCTGCGTGTTTGTCGTGTCCGTTTTCACCATGACTTGAATGTTGTTGGTGTTCAACTTTGTGATGATTATGTTCTGTATGTGAAGTATGATGTTCCATCTTTTATTAATCAATGAACTACTTGTTCAGGAAACTTTCCATTCACTGTGTTGAATATAATCTGTGAATAATTTCATTTTAATTGTGAGAATGGTTGTTATGTTCTTCTCCATTATGATGATTTTCATTTTCTTCAGTTTCATTTACCATTTTTTTATAATCATCAGCGGACATATCCGGAAGTTTTTTTGTAAACGCAACAATCGCCCAGATTTTTTCATCCGAATGTGTCTTGCCCCATGCTGGCATACCGGTCATATTTATTCCATTTTTAGTAGCCCAGAAAATTTCTGCGGGTTCAATAAATGCTGCCACTCTTGGTAAATATGGAGCGTGGGGATTTAACCCTTTTGATAATTCTGTTTCATCCATTCCAGGTGCTCCGTGACAGCCCGCACACATTGCATTGTAATGTTCAAAGCCTTCTTTTATCATCTCAGGGTTCTCCAGATTTGGAACCGAGATTTCCTTTATACGGGATTCAATTGAATTATTTTTTGTAGTTCTCATAATCCATTTCATCATCCCGTGATCCTCGTGCATTGCACTTACATCATGCCATCCGCTGTACATATAAATCATTAGAAGCCCAAAAAGAACTACTAATGTTATGACAACACTTAATAAGATTTTCATATATCCTCCTTCATAAAAGATGATATCCTTTTAGAAGATGTCATCTCTGTTTATTTTTTTGTGAATAATTAGTTGATTCAACTTCACTCACTTACAACAATCTTTACCTTTACTTGCTTGCTTGAACTTAAAATATCCAAATATGGCTACTATTGCTATAAAACTTAAACCGATAAGTATTTCCATAATGTTTAATTCTCTTTTACTTTAAAATTATGTTTGATAAGATTTTCTTCAGCCTTTTGAAGAGAAACTTCTTTCAAAGTCATTCCGCATAAAGGACACTCACCAGGTTTATCAGAAACAACGTTCCAACACATTTGATCCTGATAAACTTTTCCGTCTGTATTTTCATCAATAACTGCAAGATCAATTACACCTTCACGAACAATTGACGAATCAACTTTTACTGCATCTGATTTCTGCATATCGTTATTATGATTTTTATGTCCTTCATCCTGTGCACAAGAAATTAGTGCAATAGAAAAAACTATTACAGCAATTAAAAGAATTGAGTTGAGATTTTTTATTTGATACATTTTGTTCTCCGGTTTATTAATAAATATAGTGTTAATTGTTTATTTAAATAATTCTAATTTTAATTCAGTTCTAAAACTTTCCACTCCGCAAAAGTTTCTCTGCGGAATAAGTTCTAACATAATTAAGGATATTCGATTAAATTCTTCTGAGCTTCATTGACTGTGAATTTTTTCAAATCCATTTTACATAAAGGACAGGTTCCCGGTTTATCAGAAATTACTTCCCAATCCATCGGACATTGATAAACAAAACCATCTTTATTTATATCGAGAGTAGAAACTTTTACGTCTCTTTTATTAACAATATCTTTTTCCTCATTCATATTTTTCATTTCTTCAGATGAATGCTGGGAATGATCATTTACTTCCTTCTTTTCCTGATCAACTTCTCCATGCTGATGTCCGGTAGGCATTCCGCTTTTCAACTGGCTTTCAGAATCAATAAGGAATCCGCCAGTTGCCGCAACTTCTTCACCTTCTTTTAATCCGGAAAGAATTTGATAATTATCTCCGAATTTATTGCCAACTTTCACTTCACGTGATTCAAACATTCCATCGGGTAATCGCACCCAAACTATATTTCTTTTGCCCGAAAACAAAATTGCATCTGACGGAATGATCAATCCATCTCCAAAATTATTTTTAAAGATTGTCTGACCATACATATTCGGGCGAAGCTTGTTTCCTTTATTCTGAATTTCGCTTCTGATTTTAATTGTTCTTGTCTCCGGATTTACTACAGGATACACAAAGGAAATTCTTCCGGTGAATGTTTCTCCAGGGAAAGCTTGAAGAATAAGCTCCATTTTACTTCCGGGTTTTATTACGTTTAAATCGTTCTCATAAACTTCGGCAATATTCCAGAGTAAGGATAAATCTGCAATTTCATAAATGGAACTTCCTTCGCTAACATACATCCCTTCCTGAACTTTTTTCTCGATTACAGTTCCCGAATAAGGTGAAAAATAAGTGATAGTCAATTTTATTTCACCGGAGTTGTCAAGTTCTTTTATCTGATTGTCTGTAATTCCAAGTAGTTCGAGTTTTTTTCTGGCAGAATTTTTAAGATCATTTTTAGTTCCGGAATTACCAGTTGAATTGTATTCTGAGCTTTGTTTATTTCCTATTGCAATCAGGTAATCATTTTGTGCCTGAACAAGATCGGGACTATAAATATCAAAAAGAGGTTTACCTTTTTGGATGAAGTCGCCGGTTTTATCCACATAAAGTTTTTCAATCCTTCCGTTGAATTTTGCTGAAATCGTTTTTCTGTTTTCTTCAACAAAATCGAGATAGCTGTACGCACTGATTTCTTTAACCAAATTTTGTTTTTTAACTTTGATAGTAGTTACATCAGCAAGTGCAATTTTTTGATCGCTCAAAGTTATCATTCCTTCCATATCTTCTAACTTTGCTTCTTCAGAAGATTTTTTTACCAGATCCATTCCACAGATTGGACACGATCCTGGTTTATCGGAGATAACTTGCGGATGCATAGGACAGGTGTAAACTACTTTATTATTTTCCGCATTGTCATTTCCATTATCAGATGAACATCCTGTTGATATCGTTAACAATAAAATTATTACTAATGGTAGATGGTAGATGGCAGATGGAAAATGTATTTTTAATTTTTTAAACATATTATTTATCCTTCTTTCTCAAACTGGTTTTAATCTTAATTGAAGAAAAAATTTTCTTTAATTCATAACTTTCATTTAATAGCCGTTGTAATTCCATATTGTTTTTAGCATTTGTAATAATCGCATTTAAAACTCTGTACCAATAATTACTTTCACGAATTTCTTTAAGAACAATTCCAATTTTATGATTGAAATCCTTTGCCGATTCAGCAGCTTGTGCTTCTTCATAATTAGAACCGGAAGAGGTTGAAGCTTTCCCTAATTGAAATACTATTATTCCATAAACTTTGTCTTTTGGTAAAGACATTAAAAATTTCAGAGTATCAACTCCAAATTGAAATGTTCTTTCTAATAATTCTTCGGTTTTAGGATTCATTTTACATTACCTCATTATTATATCCATTTCCCATCTACCATCTGCCATCTTCCATTTTCTCCCGCAAGGCGGGATTTCGCCCTGCCTACTGGCAGGCAGGTTCGCTCAACATCTTCTATCACAACCTTTTTCCAACCATCATTTCAATTTCGGCTATTGCCATCTGACGATCAGCTTGTGCCATATAAAAATTCATTCGTTGCATCAGAAGCATTCTGTATGAATCAATTACAGTCGTAATATTCGTGCGATTGTTCTGATAATTTGCCAGTTGTGATTCTGCAGCTTGCTCATAACTTGGTATGACTTCTTTTGTATAAAGGTTAATCAGCTCCTGTGCTGTCTTCAGTTTTATAAAAGCTGTTTGCAGTTCTGTTATCATTTCTCTTTGCATATTATTCTTTTCATACTCAATACCTTTGATATCAGATAGAAGTTCTTCTTCTTTATTGCTGTATTTTCCAGATGACCACGGAACGAAAGGTAAAGTGATTGAAGCCATCAGTGAGTACATATATTCAGTACTTGTTGACTCCATACCAATCATGCTAATATCTGACTGAGATGTGAGTATCATTCCCTGCGGCATTCGCATAAACATTCCTTCAATCATAAGATCAGGAACAAGTTCACTATTATTTGCATTCACCATTGCTTTGTTCATTTCGATCATCGTTCCCATTTTCCGGAGAGATGGATTTGAATCAATCAGAATTGTTTCCAGTTCATCCTGTGAATAAGTTAGTGAATCTTCTGCAATAGACTTTTCAATTACAATTTCATTTGAGTTGAGTTTTCTACCAAGCAATTTGTTCAGTTTATAAATTTCGGCTTCACGTTGTTTTTTCAGAATTACAAGCTGAGCATTATTCGATGCGACTTCACTTTTAATTGTTAAAAGATCCGCCTGATTAATTCTGTTTACCTGATAGCTGACATCAACCGAACTTAAAATATTATTTAATAAATCAATTGTGCCCTGTTGAACTTCAATTTTTCTTTCAAGCTGCCAGATATTATAGTATTGCATTTTGATCTGTGCAATAAGATTTATTTTATATGAGTCGTAATCTCTTTTTGTAACTTCAACATTCTGAAGTTCTACATTGTTCATTGCACTTAACTTTCCACCAAGCGGAAACATTTGAGAAAGAGAAAGTGAATTAGAAATTGCATCTTTCCAGATATTTATTTTATCTATCGGAATTTGATCAAACTCTACTCCAAGTGTTGGCGGTGGCAAATAATCAACTGATTCAGCTCTGTATTTTCCTGAATAAATTTTTTGCTCAATAGATTTTAAATACGGATTATTCAGCATAGCTTCGTTAATCAATGAATCAACACTTTGAGCAAAACTGTTTTCGAAAAATGAAAATATTGTTATTAGAATAATAAATACTCTTTTATATAAATACTTAAAAGACACTAATGATAAATTCGAAATTCGAAATTCGAAATTCGAAATTCCATTTCCCATCTTCCATTTAACATCTACCATTTTTATTCTCCCTCCTTCATCCAACCAGCCATTTTTGAAATTTGTAATTTTCCTTTTTTAAGTGCACGCTCCTTCATAATTGCAAAAAGAATCGGAGTAACAACAAGAACGTGAACTGCAGAAGTAAGTAATCCGCCAATCATCGGCGCTGTGAGCGGCTTCATTACATCTGAACCTGTACCTGTTGCCCACATAACAGGAACCAATCCAATCATTGTTGTCGCAACAGTCATCAGTTTCGGTCTCAATCTTAGAACGGATCCTTCAACAGTTGCTTCATAAATATCATTTTTAGTGATCTCAGTTATTTCACCTTTCTGAAGTGCTCTTAATTTTTTATCAAGCGATTCATGAAGATACACAACCATCACCACACCAGTTTCCACTGCAATTCCATATAGAGCTATAAATCCCACCCAAACTGCAACAGAAAAATTATATCCGAGAATATAAACCATGTATATTCCTCCAATTAATGCAAAAGGAACTGAAAGCATTACTACTCCGGCTTCAACATAATCTTTCAGAGTAAGGAAAAGCAGCAGATAAATTATCAGGAATACAATAGGCATAATAATTTCAATTGTCTGCTGAGCACGCATTTTACTTTCGTATTGACCGCTCCATGTATATGAATAACCCGCAGGAAGTTTTAAATCTTTTTCAATAACTTCTTTTGCATCAGTCATTACACTTCCCATATCTCTTCCTCTTGTATTCATAAAAACAATTGAACGCAACATCCCATTTTCACTGCTGATCATTGGAGGTCCTGTTAAAATATTTATATCAGCTAATGTTGATAATGGAAGATAAACTGTTGAATTTTGCGAAGCACTAAGTAACGAAGAAACATTATCAGAATTATTTTCCAGAATAATTGTGGATTGAGATGATCCGGAATTTCCACCCATACTTCCCATACCTGATGATGACTGCATCGAAGCGAATCCAGCAGTAGTTGTATTCATAGATGGTGAATTCATTCCGGCAGAAACTCCAATGGGCACAATAAGATTTTTCAGATCATCAATATTATCTCTGAAATCTCTTTGATATCTCATCCGGATTGGAAACCTCATTCTACCATCCAGAACAATTCCAAGATTTTGTCCGCCGATTGCTGTTTCAATTATATCCTGCAAATCACTTACGTTTATTCCGTATCGCGCAGCAATTTCTCTTTTGATTTGGATATCAACATAATATCCGTTTTGAACTCTTTCAGCAACAACATCAGCAGCACCGTTTACAGTTTTTAATAATTGTTCTGCTTTGATTGCATAATATTCAAGTGTATCCAGATCAGGTCCGAATATTTTAAAACCAATGTCCGTTCTAACTCCGGTTGCGAGCATATTTATTCTGTTGATAATTGGTTGAGTCCAACCGTTTGTTACTCCGGGAATTTGAAGTTTGTGATCAAGTTCATTTACAATATCTCTTTTCGTAATTCCGGGGCGCCATTCATCTTTTGGTTTGAGAAGAATTATAGTTTCGATCATACTTAACGGCGCATTGTCGGTTGCAGTTTCTGCTCTTCCAACTTTACCAAGCACGTGATCAACTTCGGGAACGCTTTTAATAATTTTATCCTGAACTTGTAGAATTCTGTTCATCTCGGTTATTGATGCATTTGGAAGTGTTACAGGCATATAAAGAATTGAACCTTCATCGAGCGGCGGCATAAATTCTGAACCGGTGTTAATTATCATCGGAACTGTTATTAACAAAGCAATGATATTTATTGCAATGGTAATTTTTCTGTGCTTGAGTACCCAATGAATTACAGGCTCATAAAGACGAATAAAAAATTTTGTTGTCGGATTTTTTTGTTCGGGTCGGAATTTTCCTCTCATCAACATCGTCATCAAAACAGGAATCAATGTGATAACAACAATTGCGGCACCAAACATTGCAAATGTTTTTGTGAATGCGAGCGGATGAAAAAGTTTTCCTTCTTGTCCTGATAATAAAAACACAGGAAGAAACGAAACAAGTATAATAAGTTCAGAAAAGAAAATTGCTCTGCCGACTTGCTTTGCTGACATAATAGAAATGTTTTTATATTCTTCGCTTGTAAGATGTCCTTTCTCTGCAATTGCTTTTGCGAGATTTCGATATGCGTTTTCCACAAGCACAATTGATGAATCAACAATTACTCCGACTGCAAGAATAATTCCGCCAAGTGACATAATGTTGCTCGAAATTCCGAATGTGTACATCAGGATAAATGAAATGAGAACGGAAATAGGAAGTTCAATTAATATTCTGACTATACTTCTGAAGTGAAGAAGGAAAATTGCAACCATAATCGCAACAACAATTGAGGCTTCAATTAATGCTTTCTCAAGAGTACCGACAGCTTCTTTTATTAATGTACTTCTATCGTAAGAAGCAATAATCTCTACACCTTCAGGAAGTCCCGGAGAAATTTCTTTTATTTTTTCTTTAACCCGATCAATAACATTCCGTGCATTTTCGCCGCTTCGCATTACAACTATTCCGCCGACAACCTGTCCTTCACCATCTTTCTCCAATGAACCACGACGAATATCACCGCCAAGCTGAACAACAGCTACATTTTTTATCAGAACAGGAATACCATTCGGATTAGTTCTTACTACTGTATTCTCAACATCTTCTTTTGACTTTATATATCCCTGACCGCGCACAAAATATTCAGCATCGCTTGCTTCAATAATTTTTCCACCGACTTCATTATTACTTCGTTGAATCGCGTTGATAATTTCTGATGTGGAAAGATTATAAGCACGAAGTTTATCTGGATCAATATCTACCTGATATTGACGAACAAATCCACCGATACTCGCAATTTCAGCTACACCTTCGACTGCAGATAATTTGTATCGAATATACCAATCCTGAATTGATCGTAGTGTTCCCAGATCATAATTTTTTCCTTCAACTGTGTACCAATAAACGTGTCCAACTCCGGTTCCATCAGGACCAATAGATGGAACAACTCCACCGGGAAGCTGTGCCTGAATTGTATTTAGTCTTTCAAGAACTCTTGTGCGTGCAAAATAGATATCAGTATTATCATCGAAGATTACAAACACGAAAGACATCCCGAACATCGAATTAGCACGAACTGCTTTTACATCAGGTAATCCTTGCAAACCTGAAACAATCGGAAATGTAACCTGGTTTTCAATTACTTCAGGTGATCTGCCCATCCACTCTGTGAAAATGATAACTTGATTCTCTGATAAATCAGGAATCGCATCAACCGGAAGATTGATGACGCTGTAAATTCCGAATCCAGTAATAACAAGGTAAGCGAATATTACGAGAAACCTGTTGTGTGCACTCCAATCAATTATTTTTTCAATCATCTTATTTCCTGAAAATATTCAACTGCTGTATGAATTACAGTTGTCAATTCATTTTAAAAATTTTATTTAATAAATGATGATGCGCGGATATAACTATCCACTACATCCACAAAAGGAATAAGAATGAATCAGATCAGAAGAACAGAATTGGTGATATGTAAATCAGAGTTGATTAAAAACGGTGGTGAAGAATCACAATAGAAAGATTCTTCGACTGAAAAATCAATTGGACAAAAAGTAGTTGGTGTTAACTGTGTTAAATTTTCTGAAAACGAAAAATTATTCACACCAGATTTACCTGAAACAAACTCATCATCGACTTTGTTGTAAACAAATTCTTCATGACAGCAAGTTGATTTTTCAGATTTGATGACAAGAGAATTATCAAATGCTTTTTCATTGCAGCATTTTGTTTCTATCACTTCCATTTCGCTTTTGCACATCTCACACTCGCTCAGAGATTTTTCATTCATCATCTGGCAAAGGTGATACGAAACCGGTAACCCGGTTGTTGAAACCAGGAACAGGAATGTTAAAAGCAATATTGATATTTTTTTCTTCATCATCTCAGATCAAACATATAGAATTAGTTGTTATTAAGCAATGATAGTGCCGGGAAATTTGTTATATAATTTTTGTTTTCTTTAATATTTTATCCGATGATTTACCAATTATGGGGATTTTATTTCTTTTATTTCCAACTTTTAATAGAAACTCAGAACAGAGAATTATTTATTTGTTTCCGAATAATTGTACAAATATCCCTGTCTTTGTTTTGCTTCTTCATCCCACTTAACTGTCGTCGTTTTAAGAAACTCTTCTTTATCAGCTTTCATCTTTTCAGGGTTTAGTCCGATAAATCTTTGTGCTTTATCTTTTGTCGAAATATCCGGTAGTTCAACAGGATATTTCCATCCCTGCTTAACAAATAAGTAAGCAAGTTCTCTTCGTGCCTGTTCACCTTTTTGAATTGAAGTTCCCAAAACTCTCAAAGCTTCGACCGGTGCATGAAAACCAAGTGCATTTGCAGCAGCAACCCAATCCCATCTCCATTGTGCATGACGAATTAAAGTAAGAATTGATTTCATCTGTTGTTCAGTGGCTCCATTTTCCCACGCAATCTTTGCTTCGATGTGAGCAGCAGCTAAAGTTTTTTCGGCAATTCTTCTTATCTCTTCAATTCTATCCTGTCTGTCATAAACATCCTGAATTAATCTTTCTGTTTCCACACGATGACAAACCTGACAGGTATTTGAAACGTTGTTTAGTGGAGATTGAATGTGGTGATCAGTGAACTTAACTCCGCCTTCACTTTTATACGGCATATGACAATCTGAACATGAAACACCACGAATTGCATGAATACCAGTCATAAATAATTCGTAGTCAGGATGCTGTGCTTTTAACATCGGAGCTTTGCTTAAAGCATGGGTCCAATCAGTAAATTCCATTGCATCATAATAAGCTTCCATTGAATCAGCATTGAAACCTTTATCCCATGGAAAAGTTAAATACTTTCCATCACCTTTGAAATAATATTCAACATGACATTGTGCACAAACAAGCGAACGCATTTCCTGTCTTGAAAAGCTGGTGATATCTTTACCTTGTCTTTGAAAAGCTTCGATCAAGGCTGGTCGAGTAATTCTTAGATTCATGGTTTTAGGATCATGGCAGTCTTGACATCCAATCGGATTTACAATTTCAGCACCAAGATCTTTCCATTTCTTTTTATAAAAATCAGAAGCTCCGATTTCATCCATAACTCTTGGGACATCCGTACTCTTACATGTCCAACAGGTAGCTGGTTGCGGAGAATATTCGTTATCACCTGTTCTTAAAATTTTTCTGATGTCCTCGATTGCATGTGCATGACCTCTTCCCTGATTATATTCTCTTGAAAATGCATATCCAGCCCAAAGGACAACAAGTTCCGGATATTTATCTAAGTAATCAATCATAACTGACCCGCCATGTTTGCTTGCAAAATTGGTTTCCAGAGTTTTCAGGTATGATTCATATTCGCGCGGAAAGTTTTCTCCCCAAACTTCATTTCTTGGTTCCCACTCATTTAATGGTTTAAGCATTTGCAAGGTGTAAAGTGCTTCACCCCTTCTTTCGATAATAGTTGAAGCGAGAAGACCTATGAAGAAAACTACCACAACAGTCGCAATAAAAATTACCCACGCAACCCATGGTTTTGCTTTTATAATTTCGTTTAATGTTTTCATAATAACCCTTTTAAAAATTATAATTCATTGAACTCTCTCTGTATCTCTCTCTTAAGAAGAGAGAGAATTATTATGACGATAGAACTGTTCATTTATTTTTCTGTCAACTCTGAAAATTCCAGTTTACTGCTCCAATAAGTCCTTCTCTTTTTAAGAGAAGGGTTGGGATGAGTTCTTTTTCCTTAACTGCTCACTTCCAATTCTCGATTAATTTTGCTGAGAACATTTTTTAAATCATTGATAACTTCATCGTTATTGAATCTTATCACCCTCATACCAAGATAATTTAAAATCTTTGTTCTTTCTTTATCTTCTTTCAGTCTGTACTGATGATACTTACCGTCCAGCTCAATAATTAGCTTTTCCTGATGACAATAAAAATCAGCTATGAAAAAAGTTTCTTTACCAGTTATATTGTGAAAGATGGGATATTGCCTATAAAATTTCTTTCCTAATTTCTTATTGCGAACAGCTTCCCAAAACAATCTTTCTGCTATTGTTGAATTTTTTCTTAATTCACCACAAACAACTTTGGTAATTTCGACTAACCTGTGCTTATTACTTAAGCTCATTGAACTCTCTCTATATCTCTCTCTTAAAATGAGAGAGAATTATTTTCTTTGCACAACTAATCATAAAAAATTCTGTCAGCAATATTATTAAAAGTTATACCTCAAATAAGCCCTTCTCTTTTTAAGAGAAGGCTTGGGATGAGTTCCAATTAAACCCCAGTAAACATTAATTTTCATTTCACAATCTCTTTAATCCACTCCGGATAAGGCGCCGATAGTTGTGGAGTTCTTGCAAATGGTGTTGATGTTAAACTATTCACTCTTCCGTGTGGAGTTTCTCTATGACAATCCCAACAATAACCCTGACCTTCTTCCTGAATTGATTGAGCAGTTATTGCTCTTACAGATATTGGATGAATTTGTTCTGAATGACATCTGACGCAATTTCTTTGAACTGCATTTCTTCCTGCCTTATGAATTCTTATAACTTGAGGTTCAAGCCTGAATGTAAACATGTATGAATGCCTCAATCCATCTGATGCTTTGAAAAAATATTTTTCAAAAATATTATTCTGAGGAACGTGACAATCGTTGCAGACAGTAAATCTTCCATGACTGCTGTTCTGCCAGGTTGCAAAATATGGAGCCATTACATGACAATTTACACACGCTTCCGGTTTGTCAGATAGATATGATGTAGCTCTGCCAACATGAAGTGTGAATAGAACCAACCCGCAAAAAATTCCAATCAAAACCAGCACTACAAATCTCCATGTTGCAGGTGGTGCAAACGCTTTAAGAAATGTTATCGGGTTCATAAAATTTTATTTTTGATTTATTGAGTATCTGATTTTGTCACACATAGTTTGCAATTAGCTTTCATTGCAAAATGTTTTAACAGTTCTGATCTAAAAATGAGAGTTTATTTTATTTTTTGTTTCAGCGATAATGGAATCCCCAGGTAATACTGCAGATACTTCCTTATAACATAAACAATGATTAGCCCCTTTAGTTGGTTGTCCGGAGTTGTATAAATCACCGGATGTCTTATCATATTTGAAAATAACAATCAAATATTCCGTGTAAATTTCACTTACAAATTAAGACATCCGGAATTTTAATCCAATCTTATTTCAACAAAAACACTAATTGCTTATCTGTAAAAGTTTCGCTTCGAGAATAACTGATTTTGGAAATAAAATATTATTCTCAAGATGAATATGCTTATGCAGATCTTCCTCAAACTCTTTCAATTCAGAATAAAGAGCTTTAAATGTATTGCAGGCATCTTCCGGATGAGTGAAGTTATTGCTCAATTCTCTGATCTTTTGTAAACCATCGCCTGCATTTGTGTGTTCGTATTCCATCATCCGAATTGGATTTTGAATTGAACCAAAAGGCGGCGGGGAGAATTGACCATTTTCTTTTTGTGTTAACACCATCTGTTTAATTTGAGGAAATAAAATTCGCTCCTCTTTCATCATATGCATTTCAAGCTCTTCCCTAACTGCAAGATAAAGGTCTGCAATAAGAATTGTTTCCGGATGATTTTTCCCGTGCACTGCTGCGACTTTATCTGCGTGTAAAGATAATATCGGGACCATACGCCGCACATACTGATGATGATTATTTATAATGTAATCAGCAAGAAAATCCAGCGACCAATCATCAGCTTGTATGTGACCATTTCCATTTTCTTTTAAATCATTTAACCGAAGTACAACTTTTTCTGTTTCGATATCCTTATCTGCACAAGCATCTTTTAAAGTACGATTGCCTCTGCAACAAAAGTCCAGACCAAATTCCTCAAACACAATTGCAGAACGGATATTTTCTTTTGCTATTTCTGCGAGAGTTTTTGTAAGCAAGATGCTTCCTTCGGTTTTTGTTTGGTTACTCATTCTATTCACCTCTTTAATAATTTTAAGCCTGAGGCTTATCAGCTTTCGGCTGTGAGTTATTTGATTTCTTTATTAATATCATTCCCGGAATTGCTTTCTGAATTATTCTTCAAAGCATCTTCATTAAATTTTTTTATTGCTTTTGTTCCGGCCTGCCTGTCGGTAGGCAAGGTTGGATGACCAAATGACTCCATATCCTGGTAAAGTTCAAGATATTCTTCTTTCGAAATATTATTCTGCCATTTGCCCGAGATCATTCCATATCCTGTAACAATCATAAAAATTGAAACGACACCAATCGCAACATATTTTTTGTTAATCTTTTTCTTAGCCGGAATCATTTCAAGTTGAAGTGTATCAGCAACAGGACAAACATCAACGCAATTCAGACACGAAGTACATTCATCAGAGATTACTGTTTTCACTTTATCCACCTTAATGAATGACGGACAGGCTTTGTTACACAATCCACAGTCGATACAACTAACAGGATTCCTTTTTATTTTGCCCGGACTAAGTAACGAAGTAATTCCAAGCAATGCACCGTAAGGACAAAGATATCTGCACCAGAATCCTCTTAACACAATTGAAAGCAAGAACAAAATTCCAATCACTATCAAAGAGAATCTTGAAATTTCTGCAAAGAAATAATACATCTTTACATCAGAAACAAGATTGTACGGACTATCAAGAAATGCCTGAAGTGCAGTTGTACTCATTAAAAATATAACGGAGTAAAAGAGAAATCCGAGTAATAAATATTTCAAACTTCGGAGCGGATAATCCAGAAATTTTGGCAGCTTCAAATCTTTACCAAAAATTTTTTTTCCAAAATCACCGATTAGTTCTGATAAAAAACCAACAGGACAGAGCCAACTGCAAAAAGCTTTTCCAAAAACTATTGAGACAAGAACAATCGCGAAGAAAATAAAAAATCCTGCAGGATGTGCCGAGTGAATTTGTCCTGTCATCAGAAATAAATAAAAACTCATAAAGGAACTGATTGGAAGAAAGCCATCAACTCCGGGTGGGCGTGATGAAAAAACTGAAGCACCATTTGTTTCCAGGTATTGAATGAACTGATAGAACTCAACACCAATCCAGATACAAAGAATTGCAAATGCCATCTGCACAATGAATCTTACTTTCTGAATTCCCTTTTCTTTGTTCTTGATAATCTTCTTCTTTGTCATCCCGAACTTGTTTCGGGATCTATATTCTATTGGAATATCCTGAAATGAACCTACCTGCCGTACAGGCAGCGTCGGAATGACATCACTTTCATTAATTTTATTGGCATCTGTCATTCTGGGGAGTGAAGCGACTCCAGAATCTTTCGTGTCAGATTCCAGACAAGTTGGAATTACATTATCCTGAATTCCTTCATATTTGCTATCATTAAATTTCATATATCAGATGTATTAGTCTGATTAAATCATAAAAAAATTTTTACAAACTTTTGATCTTGTTCAACGTTTTTTCTCCCAACTTGTCAATCGTTTCGGAAGTGAGCATATCGTAAGTCTGATTACGTAACGGACCCCAGATGTGGTGAACGGGACAGGGATGAGTCGGTGAGCAATCCGCAAAACCGAGTACACAAGTATCAAACATTTCAAGTCCGTCAATTGCAGCAACAACATCTATCAGTTTAATTCGTGATGCTGGCTTGGCAAGCGAGAAACCACCTGACTTCCCTTTGGTTGAAGATATCAATCCACTATCCCGCAAGCTTTGAAGTATCTTGGAAATAAATTCACGCGGAATTTTCAATACTCGTGAAATTTCCTCTGCAGAAACCAGAGTATTTTTTTCCTGTGCTGCGAGGTAAAGAATTGCCTGCATTCCGTATTCACATTTCTTTGAGAATATTACAGTCATATAGTAAAATCAGATAAAATTATCTGATTAAATATAGATAATTGATTACAAAATGTCAATGAAGCAGAGCAATAGCTAAAAAATGAAAAAAGTTTGTAGTCAAACACTATATATTTATTACAAATTCTGAAATCGGTTACTACTTCATACTCTTCATTTTGAACACCTAATATTAATTCATATATATTAACCTCAGTTATTCGCATCAATGTCAAGTTAAAATATTTCACTCTCATAATAGAATTGAACACTCTGTATTTTCTACTAGAAGTATAACACACTTTAGATTTAAATCAAACAATTATGTTAATTTTTAAGATGGGAAACTGATTAAAGAACAATAATTTATTTCAGTAAAAATTGAACAGATACTATCAGGTTGTTTGTTTTTATGAATTAACGAGGTTAATATATTTTTATTATGAAAAGTAGGTATAATAATGTATCAAATTTGTCAATTCGGTTTAACTTAATTATAATTAATTAAAAGAATTTGTGAATGATGGAAGTATTTCAAACACTGGTTGAACGTATAAAAGAAAATAAACCGACTGTACTGGTAACTGTTACAAAAACAAAGGGATCAACTCCAGGCAGAGTTGGTTTCAAGTTGCTTGTGGACAATGAAGGAAGAACGACCGGAACGATAGGCGGCGGTCCTGTGGAATTTCATGCAATTGAAAAATGTAAAGAATTTTTTAACGGAGCTATTTCAAGTTCATACGAAGTAATTCATCTTGTTGATCGCGAAAATCCTGAAACAGATAACTCCAATCCCAATTTTACAAAACTTTTGCTACCTGCCTGGTGCGGCGGCGAACTTGAACTTTTTTATGAGTTAATCAGCAATAAAAAAACAATTTATATTTTTGGTGCCGGACATATCGGTGAGGCAGTTGCTTCTCTTGCCGCACAACAAGAATTTTTTCCTGAACTTTTTGATAATAGAAAAGATGTTCTGGATCAAATGCCTGACTTTTCAGGTAGAAAGCATCTGATAGAATATCCTCCTGCACCATTTCAATTTGAACTAAATGAAAATAGCTTTGCTGTTTTAGTTACTCAGTGCTATAAATTTGATCTTCCAATACTTGAATTGTTATTGACACAATATCCTAAAATGAAATACATTGGTATGATAGGTTCAAAGCTGAAGGTTAAGAAATGTATTCACTATCTGAATGAAAAATACGGGAATAAGTTATCCTACCATAATCTTTATGCACCGATCGGAATTGATATTGGCGGAAATACTCCGGGTGAGATTGCAATTTCAATTATGGCAGAGATAATGGCAGTAATTAATAACAAAGAAGCACCTCATCTCAGATTAAACTATCACACAATAAAAAATCCGGACAGCCAAACTGTAATCAAGAATGAAACAAGCATATATAATTGATGCTGTAAGATCTCCGATTGGCAGATACAGTGGTGTTTTAAGCAGTGTTCGACCGGACGATTTAGCTGCTCATCTTATCAAATCAATATTGCACCGAAATCCTGAAATAGATTTTAAACTTATTGAAGATGTTTTGCTTGGATGTACTAATCAAGCCGGAGAAGACAATCGCAACATAGCTCGAATGGCTTTGCTGCTTGCAGGTCTTCCTGTTGATATCGGCGGTGTGACTATTAACCGTTTATGTGCTTCAGGAATGCAATCAGTTATGGATGCATCGAGAGCAATTATGGCTGGTGACGGAGATGTTTTTATAGCAGGTGGTGTGGAGAGTATGTCACGAGCGCCGTTTGTTTTTCCAAAATCTGAATATGCATTTGATAGAAATGTTGAGATTTATGATTCCACAATCGGCTGGCGATTCCCAAATAAAAAATTAAATGATTTGTATTATCCATATTCAATGGGTGAGACTGCAGAGAATGTTGCTGAAAAATGGAAAATTTCCAGAGAGCGACAGGATGATTTTGCTTTCAATTCACAGCAGAAATATAAATCGGCATTTAATAACGGAAAATTTAAAGATGAGATTATTCCTGTTCCCGCTCAACTCAAGAACGAAGAAACAATTATTGTAGATAAAGATGAGCATCCGCGGCTTGATACAACGAAAGAAAAACTTGCAAACCTAAAACCTGCATTCAGAAAAAACGGAACTGTTACCGCAGGTAATTCTTCAGGAATAAATGATGGTGCTTCGGTTTTATTAATCGTTTCTGAAAAGATAATTCAGAAACACGGTCTCAAACCGCTGGCAAAAGTGAAAGCGATGGCTGTCGCCGGTATTGATCCGGCTTTTATGGGAATTGGTCCGGTTCCTGCAACAAAGAAAGCTTTAAGCAGAGCAAGTATAAATATTAATGATTTAGATTTGATTGAAATGAATGAAGCTTTTGCTTCACAGTCTATTGCATGTATTCAGGAATTAAAATTGGATGATAATAAAGTAAATGTTAACGGCGGCGCTATTGCACTTGGTCATCCGTTAGGTTGTACTGGTGCGAGAATTATTACAACTCTTCTTTGGGAAATGAACAGGAGAGAAAATGTGAAAACCGGTCTTGCAACTATGTGCGTAGGTGTTGGTCAGGGTGCTTCAATGATTTTTGAGAAAGTTTAATTTAAAATATAGTACTTCCTATACTTCTTCCTCCATCAATGTGTATAATCTGTCCGGTTATAAATTCACTCTCCATAGAGAGTAAAAACGAACAGACATTTGCGACATCTTCCGGCTTACCCATTTTTTTTGTTGGCTGAGCTTCAATCAAATCCTGAAGAACTTTCTGCGGAAGATTTTGTGTGAGTGGTGTATCAATTAATCCTGGTGCGATTGCGTTAACATTTACATTATACTTGCCCAATTCTAAAGCGAGAACTCTTGTGAGCCCAACAATTCCAGCTTTCGATGCAGTGTAGTTTGATTGACCTCTGTTATTTCCCAACCAAGCTCTCGATGAGATATTTATAATTCTTCCGCTTTTTTGTTCGCGCATTATTTTAGCAGCTTCACGACACATCAGCCATGTGCCGCGCAAATTTACGTCAATTACCTGATCGAAATCTTCTAATGACATATTCCAGATCATGTTATCACGTATAACTCCAGCGTTGTTAATCACAGCATCAATTTGTTTTCTTGTTTCAAGAATTTTTGAATAGAGGTTTTTAACCTGTTCTTCATCACTAACATTGCACTTAATGAAAGATGATTTATCTTTCCCAAGTTCAGAAATAACAGACTTCCCTGTTTCTTCATTCAGATCTGCAATAACAGTAAAGAAACCATCTTTAATTAATCTTTGTGCAATGGCTTTACCAATACCCTGTACACCGCCTGAAACTAATGCTGTTTTATAATTCATAGTTCTTACTTAATGATAATTTATTTATTTACTATATTGACATTTAGCAATCAAATTACAAATTTTCTGTGCAGTAAATGTAAAAATAAAAAGATAAAGCAAGATTTGTAGAAACAAAAAAAATTTTGTTTTTAAATCGGATAAATTTATCTTAATTAGAGTAATTTATCAGTATATGAAACATGTAATCATATAAAATTCTATCAGGTTCTGATGACAAATAACAATTCTAATTCGAATGCTAAAATTATTGATAGATGTAAAGAGCTTGCATTTGATTTAAATTTTAACCGGGCTAAAGCGTGGAAGTCCGAAGATAAAAACAGAGTTTTAATCGGCTATCTTCCAGTTTACTTTCCACGAGAAATAGTTCATGCATCGAATGGACTTGCAGTTGGTATTTTTGGTGCAGGAGACAAAAAGCAGATTATAAAAGGAGATGCTTATTACCAATCCTACATTTGCCGTCTTCCGCGAGGCGTGATTGAACTTGCGCTCGACGGACACTTTAAAGGATTTGATGGCTTTGCATTCCCTGCTATCTGTGATGTCATCAGAAATCTTTCCGGAATGTTTCAGTTACTCAAGGTTGGAACTTTTGTTCACTATCTCGACTTTCCGCAAAACTTTGATCCACAGATTGGCGGTAGTTTCTATAAAACCGAAATCAATTCTATCCTCAACAACATAAAAAAAATTAATCACATTGAAGTTACTACTACGCAACTAAACAAGGCTATCAAACTCTACAATAAAAACAGAAAGTTAATTGAAAATATTTACAACATCAGACGAGATTTTCCGTGGAGACTTTCAGCAGAAGATTTTTATTATATCATCCGCACCGGTACAGTAATCCCTGTTGAAGAGCATAATGAAATTTTAGAAGAGGTTTATGATTTTATCCAGGAAGATTCGGTTAAACCAATGGATAAAATAAAAGTGGTTGTGTCAGGAGCTTTCTGTGAGCAGCCTCCGATAAGTCTTATTAAAACTATTGAGATGGCTGGCTGTTACATTGTTGATGATGATTTTATGCTGGGCTCGCGTTTTATTAAAGGTGAAATTCCTGACAATTCCAATGATCCGATAGAAGCTTTATCAAATTCATATCTTACAATGAGCACATTTTCTTCATCGGTTTATGATGTTGACAATCCAAAAGAAGAAAGACTATTGCAGGTTGTAAAAAATAGAAAAGCAGACGGAGTTGTGTTTGCAGCACCAAGCTTCTGCGATCCTGCATTACTTGATTTGCCTGTACTTCAAAAAGCTTGTGACAATGCAAACGTACGGTATGTCAGTTTCCAATACGCTGAAAATACCGGTCAGTTCAAAAATATAAAAGAACAGGTTGGTGCTTTTGCTGATTCAATCAGACTCTGGAGCGAAGAATTAGTTTAACTCTGATTCAAACCATTATTAAAGAGGATAAACAATGAGCGTAAATGTTGAAAAAGAAAAAAGTATGATCATTCAAAAAGAGATGATCGCAAAACTTTTTAAAGATTTAAGCACTGCAAAAGAAACAGGGAAAAAAGTTGTTTACACTTTTGTCCCGGGTAATCTATCAGAGTTAATTCATGCGTTTGATATGCTTCCTGTTTACCCCGAAATAAATGCGCTTCAGTCCGGTATGAGAAAAAGATCAGGTGAATATATTCATGAAGCAGAAAAGTTTGGTCATTCGGAGGATGTGTGTACTTATGTTAAATGCGATATTGGTATGATGTTGAAAGGAAATATTGGACCTACAGGTGAAAAAATTCCTGCACCTGATCTGCTTCTGTTGAGTTATACAGGTTGTTTTACATTCATGAAATGGTTTGAAAATCTTGAGGATCTATATCCCGGAGTTCCGGTTGCGATGCTTCACACTCCATATCAACAGTCAGGTGAAATTACTCCCGAGATGACTGAGTATATGGTTAAGCAGCTTAGGACGGAAGTGATACCTAAAATGGAAATGGTTTCCGGAATTAAATATGATGAAGATAAACTCAAACAGATTTTAAATAATTCTGTTAAAGCAGAAGATCTGATAGTAAAAATATTCGACACACCTAAAAATGTTCCTTCGCCTATTGATGCTTATTTTGCAGGAGTTTATTACATCGGACCAATCAATATCGGTTTCAGAGGAACAGCAGAAGCAGTAACATATTACAATGAACTTTATAAAGAAATTCTGGAAAGATCTGCACAGGGTTTGGGTCCTGTTACTCCTGAAGGCGAAATAAAGGAAGAGAAATACAGATTAGTTGTTGAAGGTCCGCCTAACTGGACAAGCTTCAGAGAATTCTGGAAACTTTTTTATGATATGGGTGCCGTAATTGTTGCTTCTTCTTATACAAAAGTTGGAGGTGTTTACGATCTGGGTTTCAGACACGACGCTGAAAGACCGCTCGAAAGTCTTTCTGAATATTGTATGAACTGCTACACAAATCTTAACCTGAATCAAAGGGTTGATCTTCTTGCAAAATGTATTACCGATTATCATGCAGATGGTTTTTTAATTAATTCAATTAAGAGTTGTAATTCGTTTTCTGCAGGTCAACTGTTAATGATGAGAGAACTTGAAGAAAAGCTTGAGATACCTGTTGGGTTTATTGAGTCAGACCTGGTTGATCCGAGGTATTTTTCATATTCGAATATAAAAAACAGGCTGGAATCATTTTTCCAGATGCTTGAGCAGCGAAAAATTATTATGCAACAATAAAAAGTTATTTGTTATGAATAAATATTATTTAGGCGTGGATCTTGGTTCAACAACCTCCAAAGCAGTGATAATAGATGAGAAAGATGAAATCATTGGCAGAGGAATAACAAACACGCGTGCAAATTATAAAGTTGCAGCCGATGTTGCCCGCCTCGAAGCAATTTTTGATGCACGATTCAATCTTCTCGAAAGAAAACTGGGAACGGAGTTGACTTCTCATCCTGAAAACAAAAAATATCTTGAAGAAATTAAATCCATATTTCATTACCTTCAATTCGAAAGAAGACTTGAAACTCTTCATATTCAGTTGAAAGAATCAATTGATTCATCCGTTGCATCTGAAAACAAAAAAGTTTTATCAGGTTTTATAGATCAGATTATTAAGAATGTGGCTCCGCTTATTAGAAAAGATTATCTGGAAGGAAACCTTGCTTCAAAAAGTCAGTTCTTCCGTGATATTATCAGTGAAAAATATCACGAACAGGTTGAGAAGTTCGATAAAGATTATTTTGAAACCCTGATGCTGTTATTTGACAAAAGCATTACTCCTGTCGAAAATAAAATGGTGGAATACGATTTTGTTGAACTGGTGCACGAATCAATAAATTTGCTAAACGGCAGGTATAGCACTCTTCCAAAACAAAGTAACGATGTTCACTTTGACCCCGAACTGAATTTACTTGCGGGGAAATATGAATCAATCTCTTACTCTTTAAAAGAGCATATTGAACACATTGCGAGTATGGATATACACATTGCAAATATGGTAGGAACAGGTTACGGCAGAGCTCTGCTTCCATTTCCTGAAGATTGCATTAAATCTGAAATACTTTGTCATGCTTTTGGTGCTCACGCAGTTTTCCCTGATACAAGAACCGTTCTTGATATTGGCGGACAGGACACAAAAGCAATTCAGGTTGACAGACACGGATTGGTTACCAGCTTTCACATGAATGACAGATGCGCCGCAGGATGTGGAAGATATCTCGGTTATATTGCCGAAGAATTTAGTCTCTCGCTAAACGAACTCGGACCGGTAGCACTCGAAGCACAAAAGGAAGTTAATATCTGTTCAACTTGCACAGTGTTTGCAGGTGCTGAAGTAAGAGAACTCCTGAATGTTGGTGAACAAAAGGAAGATATTCTCGCCGGTTTGCACAAAGCTATTGTCATCAGAGCAATGTCGTTAATTGCAAGATCGGGTGGAGTAAGAAATGAATTTACTTTTACCGGCGGTGTTGCAAGAAATCAGGCTGTTCTTAAATATATAACAAATATGGTAAGAGATAGCTACGGTACTGAAATAAAAATTAATATTCACCCAGACTCAATTTTTATGGGAGCGTTAGGAGGGGCAATGTTTGCAAGAAGAAATATGAATGTAAATCTTCCCTCAAAAAAATCTCAAAAAATAGAGGAGAGCATAAACTAATATGAATAACAAATTTTTAACGCTTGGAATTGACGTTGGCGGCAGTTACATAAAAGCCGTATTGATTGATTATGCAGATGATCAAAAAATTATTCTGAGTAAAACTGAAAAAATCAGGAAGAGAAATCCAGTTGACGTGGCTGATGAACTTGTAAATTTCATGCTGAAGAAGAGTAATCTTGATTATGATGATATATCATACATCGCTTCGACAGGCGAAGGCGAGATGGTTGAGAAAAAAACCGGACATTTCTACAGTATGACAACACACGCACGCGGCGGACTTTACTTTAATACAGATGCAAGAACTGTTGTTGATATGGGAGCGTTGTTTGTCAGAGCTATAAAGGTAAATGAGAAAGGTAAAGTGCTTGATTATAAAATGACAGGTCAGTGTGCTTCCGGTTCAGGACAATTTATTGAAAATATTTCACGCTATCTTGGTCTGGCAATTGAAGAAGTTGGCGATATATCACTTAAATCTGCTGCGCCGGAAACTCCATCCGGTATTTGTGCTGTGCTCGCGGAAACCGATGTTATTAATATGGTATCAAGAGGAATTGCTACACCGGATATAATAAAAGGTATTCATCTTTCAATAGCCAACAGAGTAGTTCGGTTGTTAAGTTCTTTAAAAGCTAATTCACCAATTGTTCTTACCGGCGGAATGGCAATGAACAAAGGAATGGTGGAAGCAATAAGAGAGCTATCAAATGAGAGTAAACATAAATTTGAATTTACAGCTTATCCCGAATCAATTTACGCGGGTGCAGTCGGTGCGGCACTCTGGGGTGGATTCAGATATTTAAAACTCAAAGAAAAAAATGAAGCCGTTGTCCATTAGGAGATTTCAATATTTCAAATGAAAAAAGATAACGAAAATATTATTTCTGATTCGAACATGATGATTTGCAGTACAAAATTGGGAGAAGTGGTTCCCAATATTGCGCAGATGCTCAGAAGAAATGCAGATAAGTTTGGAAATAAAATTGTCTTCAGAGAAAAGAGAGATGAAAAATACATTGAGTTAAGCTGGAATCAATTATATACTGATATCTGCAATATCGCATCAAACTTAAAAAAGTATGGATTTAACAAAGGCGATAAGATGGTGATTTTTTCGCGCAACAGATTTGAAATGCTTGAACTTGAACTTGCTCTTATGGCTGCAGACGGAGTTGCAGTTCCTATCTTCTTTAACTACAGCAGTGAAACAGCAGAACAATTAATACAGCATTCGGATGCAAAGTTTTTAACGGTTGGAAACACTGAGCAATTGGACAAGATAATACGTGAGCTTCCGCTAAAACACATTTTCATTTTTAATGAATTAAGTTCAGCAGAACTTACCAGCCGGAGATCAAAACATAAAAACCTTCATCCGTTTTCTGAGCTTCTGAATGAAAATAAGAATTCTGCTTCCAGCCTGAACTTTGATACACATCCTGACGATATCTGTCTGAATATGTACACATCAGGAACAATGGGCAATGAAAAATGTGTTCAGCTTTCACACAAAAATATTTTATCTCAGCAGGCTGCAATACAAGTTACTCTTAACCTTGATGCGAATGATCGCTTCCTTAGTTATCTGCGCTGGCATCACAGCTTCGGTGGAATTTTTGAAATATTCGGAGCGTTATATAACGGTGCTTCGATGACTCTTGAATCGAGTCTCGGTACTGACCCGGCTGAAATACTTAAAAACTGGAAAGAAATAAAACCAACTGTTTTTTTTAGTGTACCGCTTATCTATCAGGCAATTATAGATTTGATTGGTGGAGATAAAAAAGCTGAAGAAGAATTTTTTCATCCCGGATTAAAATTTGTTTTTACTGCTGCAGCGCCGCTTCCCAAAAGAATTTCCGATGAATTTGAAATGAGAAAAATTCCTGTTGTTGAAGGATATGGACTCACAGAAACATCACCCTGCTGTACACTTACCGATCCGGAAATTAAAAGAGAACCCGGAGTTGTCGGTTTTCCTATTCCCGGTGTTACAATTAAGCTTGCGGAAGATGGCGAAATACTCGTTAAAGGTCCGAACATAATGAAGTGCTACTATAAAAATGATCTGGCTAATAAAGATATTTTTACGGATGACGGATGGTTCTGCACCGGTGATATTGGTGAGATCACCGATTCCGGTTTGCGTTTGATTACAAGAAAGGATAGAATATTCAAACTTCTCAATGCAGAAAAAGTTATTCCGACAAGAATTGAAAGCAGCATCTTAAAAAAATGTCCGTATATCTCGTATGCTCTTGTTGAAGGTAAAGGAAGAAATTATCCAGTTGCTTTATTATTTCCGAACCATAGACTACTTGATAAAACAAATAATGTTAATGGAGATTTTCCTGAGTGCAACTGTCCGGAAGGTATTTCCGAGCTTTCGGGATGTCTTTCACATTGTCTGAAAGAATTAAACTACAATATGAATCAGAAATTTTCCTGGATAAAAGCAGCAATGCTTGTTGATGATGAGCTTTCTATAGAAAATAAAACATTGACTCCTTCACTAAAACTTGCACCGAATAATGTTAAAGAATTTTATAAATCTCATATCGAAAAACTTTATGGAGAAGATGTGAAAGTGGTAGGCAATGTTTATATACTTCCGCTTGATGAATAAAATATCAGGGTATTTTTCTTTATGTATGAAATAAAAGCAACAAAAGTTTTGAGGGAGTTGATGAGTGATTACTATCAGTCATTAGGAAATCACAATAAAAAAATTGCGTGGTGCACAAGTGTTGGTCCAGCTGAACTTCTCAGATCATTTGGGTTTGAAGTTTACTTCCCCGAAAATCATGGTGCATTGCTCGGTGCAAGCAGAACCGCAGGCGATTACATACCAACTGCTGCAAAGCTCGGTTACTCGAATGACATCTGCTCATATTTAACTTCGGATATCGGTGCTTATCTTCATAAACAAACTCCACTTTCAAAACATTATTCACTTGACTCGATTCCCAAACCAGACCTGATAGTGTACTCAACAAATCAGTGCCGGGAAGTTCAGGATTGGTTCACATATTTCAGCAATGAGTTTAAATGTCAGATCGCAGGAATTCATCCTCCCAGATATCTCGGCGAAATAAAAAAATCTGACATTGAGGATGTTGCAAATCAGTATAGAGATATGATACCTGTTTGTGAAGAAACTTCGGGTAAAAAATTTGATCTGGACAGCTTTAGAGAAACTGTAAGATTGAGCAAAGAAGCTACTTCGCTTTGGAGAAAAGTTCTGGAAACGGCAAAACATTCTCCTCCTCCGATAAGTTTTTTTGACGGTGCAATACACATGGGTCCGATTGTAATTTTAAGAGGGACTCAAACTGCAGTAGATTATTACAAGCTCTTACTTGACGAGCTGAGCACCAACATAGAAACAAATACCGGATTTATCAGTAAAGACAGATGCCGTGTTTACTGGGAAGGAATGCCTATCTGGGGAAAGCTGAGATTTTTATCAAACCTGTTCGTTGAAAACAATACTGCGGTTGTTGCATCTACTTACTGCAATAGCTGGATATTTGATGACTTCGATGAAAAAAATCCTTTCGAATCAACTGCACTTGCCTATTCTAAAATATTTATTAACAGAAGTGAAAAAGTAAAGCTTGAAATGTTAAAACACTTTATTGAAGAATATAGAATTGACGGTGTGATTTTTCACGACGCAAAAACGTGCTTTAATAATTCCAATGCCCGGTTTGGAATGCCATATCGTTTAAGAGAAGAAGCAAATGTTGAAACTCTTGTTATCGAAGGAGATTTATGTGATCTGAGATTTTTTTCTGAAGGACAAACAACAACTAAAATAGAAACATTCATTGAACAATTGGTTTAAATATTATGGATGCAGGAAAATATAAAATTGGTGTGATCGGATTAGGTCCGGTTGGTCTGACTCTCGCGACGCATTTTAAAGAAGCCGGATGTGATGTTCACATCTGCGATGTTGAAAAAAGAAAAATCAACCTGATAAGAAGCAGCGGAATTGAACTGGTAGGCAGAATTGAAAAGCTGTTATACTTTAATCACGTTTATTCATCTGTTGATGATATGCTGAATAATGATATTGATATTCTGATAAGTTCTGTTAAAGCCTATCATGTTAATTCAATAATGGAGCAGATTCAAAAAGAAAAAATAAAAAATACACTTTTACTGATAGCTCAAAATGGTATTGAGATAAGAAGGATGTACCATAGTTTGTTTAATGATTCCAACATACTTAGGATGGTGATAAACTTTGCGGGAAACCTTAACGCACCGAATGTAGTGAATGTAACTTTTTTTAATCCACCGAATTATATCGCTTCGATTGATGATTCAAAATCAGAAACGGCTCAGTGGCTCTCTGATCAACTTACAGGAGTAAATCTTGAAACAAAATGTCTTGATTCTTTTAGTATCGAAGATAAAGTTTGGGAAAAAACAATTCTTAATGCAGCACTCAGTCCTCTTTGTGCGATTTCAAGATTAACGATGAGAGAAGCGATGGCACATCCCGATACTCTTGTGATAATTGAACAATTAATTTTAGAGGCAATGGAAGTCGGCAAAGCTGAGGATATTAAGTTCGGAGATAACTTTGTTAAGCTTTGTATCAGATATCTGAAAAATGCCGGTGATCACTTCCCTTCTCTTGCAGTTGATTTACTAAGCGGAAGAGAAACAGAGATTGATTTTATGAACGGGAAAATTGTGGAGTTCGGGAAAAAACATTACATCAGAACACCATTAAATCTTACTTTCACAAATCTTGTTAAAGCTATTTCACATAAAAATGCTTTCAACATTAAAGATGGAATCAGTAAAGAGCTTGTCAGCGAAGGAATGTGAATCAAATGATATATCTTCAAAAATAAATCATAAATAATAAATCATAAATAATAAATTCAATGCATTTGCTGGATTTTATATACCATAAACCTCAAAGTCTTCAGGAAGCGTGTTCACTTCTTGAGAAGTCTGAAAACGGAGCTGCGATTGCAGGAGGCACCGATGTTCTGGTCGAAATGAAAAAAGAGCTGAGATTTAACAATGAACTGATTTCTCTTTCAGGAATAAGTGAATTAAAAATTATCAATGAAGATGATAAGAATCTGTATATCGGCGCTGCTGTAACCCACAACGAAATAATTGAATCATCATTAATTAAAAAAAGTTTTTCTGTTCTTTCAGAAACTGCAAAGGAAATCGGCAGTGACCAGATACGGAACACAGGAACAATAGGTGGAAATCTTTGCACCGGTGCTTCTTGTTGTGACATGGCTCCTGTTTTAATCGCTGGCAATGCAAATCTCGAAGTGGTTTCTGTCCGGAGTAAAAGGAATATATCAATTAAAGACTTCTTCCTGAATCACAAAAAAACATCTCTTGAAAAAGGAGAAATCTTAACAAGGATAATCATATCTAAAGTTAAAGCCGGAACGGGAATAAGTTTTCTCAAGTTTGGTTTAAGAGAAGCCGCATCTATTTCTGTTGCTTCTTCTGCAGTTATGATTAGAATTGATGGAAATGTTATCGCTGATTCTGTGGTTGTTGTCGGTGCTGTTGCACCAACACCTGTTGTAAGTAAATCAGCTTCCGAAATTCTGAATGGAGAAAAAATTGTTGGGTTTGAAACAAACTTAATGCTGCTTGATAAAGTTGGTGAAGCTGTAAAAAAAGATTCTCTACCTATTGATGATATAAGAGGCAGTGCTTATTTCAGAAGAAACCTTGTTAAAACACTTTCACAACGGACACTAATTGAAGCAATAAATCGTGCAAAAAAATCTTTAAAAAAATAATAGAAGACATTGAAACAATTAATAAAAATTAAAGTTAATGGTAATGAATATGAAGTGGCTGTAAAGCCGGTTACTACTTTAGCCACACTGCTTCGTGAAGAACTTCGGCTTACAGGAACAAAGGTTGGCTGTGAAATGGGTGATTGCGGTGCATGCACAGTGCTGTTGAACGGTAAAGCCGTTAACTCTTGTTTGGTTCTTGCAATTCAGGCAGAAGGACAAAGTATTACTACCATTGAAGGCGTTGCCAATGGTGAAAATCTTCATCCTATACAGAGAGCATTTGTTGAAAAAGGTGCGATACAATGCGGTTACTGTACTCCCGGAATGGTAATAAGAACGAAATCATTTCTTGATGAAACACCACATCCATCTGAAGAACAAATTAAAGAAGCGTTGTCAGGAAACCTTTGCAGATGCACGGGCTATACAAAAATTATTGAAGCTGTTGAAACTGCTGTTGAATATCTTGATGGAAAAGAACCAAAACCAATTGAATATCAACCGCAAAAATCTGCAATGAATCTTTCAGTTGTGGGAAAACGACTTCCGAAATTGGACGCTCCTGATAAAGCAACGGGAAGAGCAATTTATACTGATGATATAGTTCTTCCGAATATGATTTTTGGAAAACTTCTTTTGAGTCCTCTTCCTCACGCAAAAATTAAATCAATAGATACTTCTGAAGCTTTAAAGATTCCCGGAGTAAAAGCAGTACTAATGGGAAAGGATGTACCTGAAATTACATACGGAACTTCACCTCCGCGTTACGATGAAAATATTCTGGCAATAAATAAAGTAAGATATGTTGGCGATGTAATCGCGGCTGTTGCTGCAGTTGATGAGGAAACTTGCTGCAAAGCTTTAAAATTAATTAAAGTAGATTTTGATGAGCTGCCTGCTGTATTCGATCCGATTGAAGCTATGAAAGATGGTGCACCACGTCTGTTCGATGATAAATTTGAAAATAATATTAACACAAGTGTTAATCATCACTTTGGTGATGTTGAAAAAGGTTTTGCAGAAGCAGATTATGTCAGAGAAGAAAGATTTATCGGCAACCGAACTTATCAGAACTCAATGGAACCGCATGTTGCTATTGCTGAATGGGACAGACACGGAAGAGTTACACTATACACTTCCACACAGGTTGTTCACTATGTTCATCATCAACTATCGCGCATACTTAATTTGCCTCTTGGAAATATCAGAGTAATAATGACAAACTGCGGCGGCGGCTTCGGTGCAAAAGCTGCCACAAACATGCTGGAAGTTCTTTCAATTCTTCTTGCAAAAAAAACCGGCTGCCCGGTTAAGATGCGTTTCAACAGAGAGGAAATGTATTTGTATGGCAGAGGCAGACACAAACAATATATTGATCTGAAAATTGGTGTAAAAAAAGATGGAAGAATTACTGCAGTTCAGCAAAAAGTTATTCTAGAAGGAGGGGCTTATTCAAGCTTTGGAGTCGTCACTACTTATTATGCTGGTTCCATGCTGCCAACTCTGTATAAAATGCCTAACTACAAATATGATGGTTACAGAATAAATACAAATCTTCCGCCGTGCGGAGCTTTCCGCGGTCATGGAACGCCCCATCCTCGTTTCGCTTTCGAGTCTCTGCTTTCAATGATTGCTGATGATATTGGTATGGATCATATTGACATTCGTTTAAAGAATGCAATGGAACCGGAAACGCGAACTTGTAATGATCTCGATATTCATTCCTGCGAATTAAAAGCTTGCCTTGAACTGGCAAGAAAAAAATCAGGATGGGATAAAAAGAAAGGCAAACTTCCAAAAGGAAGAGGAATTGGTATCGGATGTGGTGGATTTGTATCAGGTGCAGGTTATCCTATTTATAGATCACAATTTCCGCACTCCAATGCAATCATTCGTGTTTTAGAAGATGGTTCCAAAGCAGTTTTATATATCGGTGATGCAGATATAGGTCAGGGATCAAATACTGTTTTAGCACAGGCAGCAGCAGAAGGAATGGGAATTACTCTTGATAAAATAAGTGTGGTTGCTGCGGATAGTGACTTAACTCCAATTGGTTTCGGGGCTTACTCAAGCCGGGTTACACTAATGGGAGGCAATGCCTCTAAAATGGCTGGCGATGAAGTAAGAAAACAGATTCTTCCGTTTGCCTCCGGTTTATTAAATGTATGTGAAGAAAAAATTGAAGCACGTGAAAATAAATTTTATGAAAAAAATAACTCAGAAAATTTTGTTCCGTGGGATAAAGTGGCGGCGGAATTCTTTTCAAAGAAAGGTCCGCTTGTTGGACGTGGTCATTACTCACCACCAGAAGGGCTTGGAGGAAAATATAAAGGCGCAACTGTGGGAACATCCCCGGCTTTTTCTTTCTCGGCTTCTGTTTGTGAAGTTGAGGTTGATATGGAAACAGGAAAAGTTAAAGTGCTTAATTTCTGGGATGCTCATGATTGCGGAACCGCTATCAACCCTCTGGCTGTTGAAGGACAGATTGAAGGTGCAATTGTTATGACTATGAGCGAAACTTTGCTTGAAGATCAGGTTTTCAATTCAAAAGGAAAGCTGCTCAACGGGGATTTGCATAATTATTTGATTGCAACTTCTGCAGACATACCGGCAATTGATACTTCAATTGTTGACAGTTATGAACCGAATGGTCCGTTCGGTGCAAAGGAAGTGGGTGAAGGTGCTACTCTTCCGATTCTCGGAGCAATTGCAAATGCTGTTGCAGATGCAATTGGTGTGAGAATATTTGAGCTCCCGATCACTCCGGAAAAAGTTCTGAATGCTATAAATAGTAAGAAGAAACCAGACTGATGAATAAGCATTATCTCGGAATAGATATAGGTTCATCATTTATGAAGTTTGTTGTCACTGATTCTTCCAGTAACATTATGTATAAAAATGTTATCAGAACTCTTAGCCGGGACAAAAAGGAGAAAGAAAAAATTCAAAATTATATCTTCTCAAACTTTCAGATTAAAAAAACCTGTGCAACAGGCTACGGACGAGAACACAATGATTTTGCTGATATAACAAAGACAGAAATTTATTGTGCATCTGCAGGTGTGTCTGCTTTATGTAATGAAGAAAAAACAATCGTAGATGTGGGTGGTGAAGATGTAAAAGTCATCAGAAGTGCTAATGATGGAAAGGTGATTGATTTTTATATGAATACAAAATGTGCTGCAGGAACCGGTACATTTATAACAGAGATTGCAGAAAGAGCCGAGATTGATGTTTCAGCGATGAGTGAACTTGCAGCTAAATCTAAATTCAGTAATGAGCTTAACAGTTTTTGTACAGTGTTTGCTAAAACTGAAATTATGAAATGGCTCTTCAGTGATGTACCGGTTGAAGATGTTGCAAAAGGAATTTATCTTTCAATCGTAAACAGAATTTCAAAAATCAGAATGGAGAAAGATCTGAAAATTTATCTCATCGGCGGCGTTGCACAGTTTCATCCTTATTTAAAGAATGCTATGGAAGAAAAATTCAATACAGAAATTGTTGTGCCCGATAATCCGCAGTTTATTTGTGCATTGGGTGCATCCATTCTTGCAAAAACTTCCGGAGACAAAGATGGAATCAGCACACAGAAAAAAGTTTTTAATAATGTAAAATAGAAAGATCTGTTTGTAGGATGAAATCATACCACAGTAAAGAAAAAGGAATCGGGATTGTTTATGATGATATTTATCTGCTTGGTGGTGCAAGAACTCCATTTGGTAAATTAGCTGGTGCTCTTGCAACCGTTTCGCCAACCGATTTGGGAATCTTTGCGTGTAAAGCAGCATTGAAAAAATCATCAGTAAGTCCCTCAGAAATCGATCAAACTATAGTTGCTAATATCGGACAAAGCTCGTACGATGCTTACTTCCTGCCAAGACACATTTCTCTTTACTCAGGTGTTCGGACAGAAGTTCCTGTAATAATGGTACAGAGAATTTGTGCATCAGGATTTGAAACTATAATTGCCGCAGCCGAACAAATTACACTTGGAAAAGCGGATGTTATTTTGTGTGCTGGAACAGAAAGTATGTCATTAGCGCCGACAGTCAGCTTCGGAAACAGGATGGGTTATCAGTTAGGGAGAGTTGAGTTCAAAGATATGCTTTGGGAAGCATTGAATGATACTGCTGCAGGATGCGCAATGGGTTTCACAGCTGAAAATGTGGCAAAGAAATTTGGAATTACTCGCAGTGAAGCAGATGAGTTTGCTTTCCGGTCTTTCAGCAGAACCAACTCAGCTATTGAAAGAGGTTTCTTCAAAGATGAAATAATAAATATTTCATCTGCAACTTTTGAAGTTGAAGGATTATCACCTAGAAAAGTAAAACTTCCTAAAAAATCTGAAAACTTTTCTGTTGATGAAAATGTCAGATCAACAACCTCTGAAGAACTATCCAAACTTCCACCTGTTTTTGGGAAAGATGGAATTCAGACTGCAGGCAATTCAAGCGGTATTGTTGACGGTGCCGCTTCGGTTGTGGTTGCTCATAAAAATTTTATTGAATCAAAAAAACTACAGCGGCTGGTAAGGGTTGCTGCTTCCACTTCAGCAGGTATTGATCCAAAAATTATGGGATTGAGTCCGGTTCCTGCAATCAGATTGCTTCTTGAAATTACCGGATTAAAATTAGATGATATTGGTTTGATTGAAATTAATGAAGCATTTGCTGCACAATTTATTGGATGCGAACGCGAATTAAATTTTGACAGGAATATTGCAAATGTCAACGGAGGTGCAATTGCAATCGGACATCCATTGGCAGCAACCGGATTGAGAATTTCACTTACACTTGCAAGAGAAATGTTGAACAGAAAAGTTAAATACGGTATTGCTTCTGCATGTATTGGCGGCGGACAAGGAACTGCAGTGCTTCTTCAAAACGAAAATTTATAATAGAAAAAGAAAGAACATTAGTGAAGGACAATTCAATTCTCTCTTATAAAATGACTGAACAAAATGGCGAATTTGTTCTTACAGAAAATTCGTTCCCACAGCTTAAAGAAGGTGAGGTGCTTGTGAAAGTTGCAGGCTGTGGTGTTTGTCATACTGATATCAGCTTCTGGCATTATGGTGTAAAAGTACGCCATCCTTTACCTCTTACATTAGGTCACGAAATCAGCGGAACAGTAATCAGCGGTTCTGAAAAATGGTTGAACAAAAATGTAATCATTCCGGCTGTGCTGCCTTGCGGTGAATGCGAATTATGCCGGAGAGGCAGAAGCAATATATGTCAGAAACAGTTGATGCCGGGAAATGATTTTGATGGCGGATTTGCAACTCATATCAAAGTTCCTTCAAAGTTTTTGTGTGAGGTACCGGAAAATGTTCTGAGTAAATATTCTCTCGAAACTCTTGCTGTTATTGCTGATGCTGTTACTACTCCTTATCAGGTAATAAAAAAATCAGAATTAATAGAAGGTGATGCGGCAATAATTTTAGGTGTCGGTGGAATAGGAATTTATGGAGTCCTTCTTGCAAAAATATTGGGGGCTAAAGTTATTGCTCTTGATATTAATGACGCCAAACTTCAAATCGCAGAACAAAACGATGCTGATGTTGTATTGAATATTAAAGATCTGGATATCAAAACTATAAAATCAAAACTCAGAGAATTTGTAAACAGATTAAATGTTTCCGAATACTGCTGGAAGATTTTTGAAATGTCTGGTACAAAAGCAGGACAGGAACTTGCATTTGCTCTTTTAAGTTTTGCATCAACGCTTTCGATAGTCGGATTTACTCTCGATAAGCTTGAAGTAAGATTAAGTAACCTGATGGCGTTTGATGCTTCACTTATCGGAACCTGGGGATGCAAACCAGAATTATATCCCGAAGTTCTTGAACTGGTTGCAAATGATAAGTTAAAAATTGATCAGTTTGTTCAAACTTTTCCTCTTTCAAAAATTAATGAAGTTTTTAAGAACACTCTTGAACATAAATATACAAAACGGTCTGTACTGGTTCCTGATTTTAATTACTAAGCTGATTACAAAAGCAGAGAGATGAGATCTTTACTCAATGAAATAAATGACTAACCTATAAATGAGGATAACCTTTATATCTGATTTCATTTTCAAAAAAAGATATCATCTGTGAACAATAAACGTTTTTGCGTAACATCAGTCAAAAAATATTTTATAAACTAAATGTGGATTAGGCTATGCTTATAGATCATAATTTAACACCTGTTGAATACAAAGAAATTATTTTCGAAAAACGATCCTGTCTCGATCACTCCGCTAAACCGATCGAAGGATTGTTCAATGCCTGGATTATTATTAATAATCCAAAGCAATATAATTCATATACAACACAGGCTGTAAAAGAAATTATCCTTGCATTCAGAGAAGCCTCAAATGACAGAAGCGTGGTTGCAATAGTCTTCACTGCTGTTGGTGACAAAGCTTTCTGCACAGGTGGAAATACAAAAGAATATGCTGAATACTACGCTGGAAATCCGCAAGAGTATAAACAATATATGCGGCTCTTCAACGATATGGTTTCCGCAATTTTAATGAGCGATAAACCTGTTATTAACAGAGTAAATGGAATGAGGATTGGCGGTGGACAGGAAATCGGAATGGCATGTGATTTTTCAATTGCTCAGGATCTTTCAAGATTCGGTCAAGCTGGTCCAAAACATGGAAGCGCCCCTGATGGCGGTTCAACAGATTTTCTACCTCTGTTTGTTGGAGTTGAAAAAGCATTTTATTCATGCACAGTTTGCGATCCATGGTCTGCTCACGAAGCTTTCAGAAATGGTTTGCTGACCGAAATAGTTTCTGCACTAAAAGTTAATGGTAAATTTATTCCAAATCCTCTTGTTCACACAGATAAATGGTTGAATGAAAATGGCGAAATAATCTATGGAACTTTTAAGAGAGGTGAAGAAGCGGAAAAAGCTAAAGAAGTTTTAAAGACTGGTGAAGTAGATCTGTCATTGCTTGATAAATGTGTCGAAAAGCTTTGCACAAAACTTGCTTACCTGATGCCTAATTGTTTAAGTAAAACTTTGAATTCAATCAGGAAGCATAAATTAGAATATTGGGATAAGAATAAAGAAAGCAATAGAGATTGGCTTGCACTTAACATGATGACGGAAGCAAAAGCCGGCTTTAGAGCTTTTAATGATGGACCAAAAGACAACAGAGAAGTTGATTTTATTAAGATGCGACAACTTCTTGCAAAAGGACATGAATGGAATGATGATTTGATAAAAACAATTTCTCCGCAGTATCAGAATAAATAATTTGGATAATATTTTTCATGTAGTCGAAACCTTCAGGTTGCATCTGATATATGACCTTGCAGATTGAAACATACAACTGCAGGATAAAAAATTAAACTCAAACTAGTCAATAATTAAAAACTAAACACCCGACATATTCATGCACAAGATAAAATTAGAATACTCTCACAACAGCTCCATTGCTCGCATTATTCTCGATGATGGCAAAGGAAATATACTTGATAAAATAATGATGAGCGAATTAATTGAATTGCTCAATTCCTTTGCAGGGAAAAAAGATCTGAAGCTTATTACAATTGAAGGTTCGGGAAAACATTTTTCATTTGGGGCAAGTGTGGAAGAACATACAAAGGAAAACGCCGCCGCAATGCTGAAACAATTTCATAAAATATTTTATTTAATTATTGATCTTTCAATTCCGGTTCTGGCAAAAATTTCTGGTCAGTGTCTTGGCGGCGGACTTGAACTTGCTCTTGTCTGTAATTTTCTTTTTGCAGACAAATCAGCAAAGCTCGGTCAGCCGGAAATTCTACTCGGTGTTTTTGCACCTCCTGCTTCTTTACTGCTACCGATGAAAATTGGTAATGCACTTGCGGAAGAACTGCTCATCACCGGTAAATCTATTACTGCTGAAGAAGGAAAAAATATTGGACTAATAAATGAAGTTTTTGAATCACATGAAGAAATGGATAAATCACTTGATGTTTGGATCGAAAAAAATATATCCGGCAAAAGTGCCTCATCACTTCGTTATGCTGTTAAAGCAGCACGTTCTTCATTCAATAAAAATTTAAAGGAAATGTTACCTCAGCTTGAAGAGATGTACTTAAACAGCCTGATGAAAACACAAGATGCAAACGAGGGAATAAATTCTTTTCTTGAAAAAAGAAAACCTCTTTGGAAAAACAACTGATATTTTACTCTGATCTCTTACAATTTTATCAAAATGTCTCTTGCAATAATTCTATAATCATAAAAAGATTCTATGAAAAAAATAAATAATGTTGGAATAGTCGGTGCAGGCACTATGGGTTCTGCACTGGCTCAAAAGTTTGCACAGGAAGGGTTTAATGTATTTCTTGCTGACCGCGAAATGCAATTCGTTGAAAAAGGCATCGAAGGAATTAAAAGAACTCTTCAGGAAGGAATTGAACGAAAACTTTTTACATCTTCACAAGTGGAAAAATTTCTTGATCTGATTAAAGGCACATCTGATTTAAATGATCTTTCAATATGCGATTTAGTTATTGAAGCTGTCTTCGAGGATTTTAATGTTAAGCAGAATTTGTTCAGACAATTAAGCAATATCGTGACTGAAGATACAATACTTGCAACTAATACTTCATCATTTTCAGTAACTGAATTATCTGAAGCTGTAAGTAAACCCGGAAGATTTATCGGTATGCATTATTTTTATCACGCAGCAAAGAACCGTCTGGTTGAAATAATCCCAAGTGATAAAACTTCTGATGAAACTTTTAAAGCTATGAAAATCTTTTCTGTAAAATCGGGTAAAGATCCAATAGTTACCAAAGATAAATATGGATTCGCAGTTAATCGTTTTTTTGTGCCGTGGCTGAATGAAGCTGTTCGTTTGTATGAAGAAGGCATCGCTGATGCTAACAGAATTGATATAGTTTGTATGAAATTATTCGGAATCGGAATGGGTCCTTTTGCGTTGATGAATGCAACGGGAGTTAAGATTGCTTATCATGCTCAGAAAACTCTTGAACTGTTTGGAAATTTTTATAAGCCGTCAAACCTGTTAAAACATCAGGCAGAAAGCTGTAAGAACTGGAACATCGAAATAAATGAAAAAATAAATTCTGACCCATCTGACGAATTAATAAAAGAAAGAATGCTCGGTGTGGTCTTTTTTGTTTGTTTACAGATACTCGAAGAAAAAATATGCTCAGCAGCAGAATTGAACCGTGGTGCTAAAATTGGTCTGAAGTGGAAATATGGTCCGATAGATTTTATGCAAAAGTACGGCACACAAACGGTAAATCATCTTGCAAGCCTGATTGCTGAAAGATATGAAATGAAGTTGCCTGCTGTGTTTACTTCTGATAATTCAAAGATTGAATATGTTCAAATTGAAACTTCCGGCAACAGAGCAGTGATAACTATGACACGACCTGAAGATATGAATGCATTGAATGAAGATGTAATGAAGCAGTTAGCTGATAGGTTTGAAAAAGCCAATATAGATAAAAACATTCAAACAATTTTTATAACCGGAACGGGAAAAGCTTTTGTTGCAGGTGCAGATATCAAATTCTTCATTCAAAACATTACCAGCAATAACATTCCCAAAATAGAATCGTTCACAAAATTTGGTCAAAAAGTTTTCGATCATATAGATAATTCTCCTAAAAATGTTGTTGCAATATTGAACGGGCTCGCATTAGGCGGCGGACTTGAACTTGCATTATGTGCTGATATTATTCTTGCTTTGCCAAATGCTTCACTGGCTTTTCCTGAAACAGGAATTGGAATTTATCCGGGTCTTGGCGGTACGCAGCGAGCTGCAAAGAAAATTGGCAAAGAACTGGCAAAATTTCTTATCTATACGGGAAAAATGTTAAATGCATCCGAAGCAGTCGAAATCGGATTGGTGGACGGTGTAATTACCGTTGATGAAATGTTTGAACTTTTTGAAGGTAAAAAAGTTTTACCGGCACCAAAGAAAAGTAATCCGACAGAGAATAGTAATTGGAAGAACATAATTAATTTCTTTGAAAGCAATACTGTTCAGAATATTCTTGACGAAAAATCTGTTAATGGCAATTTGCCCGCAGAAGAAGCTGATAAACTTGTGAAGACAATAAAGAGAAAAGCTCCAATTGCACTGAAGATTGCAGAAAAACTTATTGATGAAGCGCGAGGCTGCGAGTCTGAATTAAAAGAGTTGAAAAATATTTTTTCCACTTCAGATGCTTTGCTGGGATTAAGTTCAATCGGCAAAAAAGTTGAATTCAAAGGTGAATAAAAAAGAAAATTATTCGTCTGTATTATTAGCTGCAGGTACTTCATCGAGAATGAAGCAATGGAAGCCGGGAATTCTGCTCAACAATAAACCTCTTTTGTTCTACAGTTTAAAAACTCTTTCTGAAGTATGCAACGAAGTGATTATTGTCGGTGGATATAATTTTGAAAAATTGCTGCGGTTAACCGATGAGTTCTCAAATAAATATAACTTCCCTTTAATTTGTGTTGAGAATAAAAATTATTTATCAGGGATGTTTTCATCAGTTAAAAAGGGAATTGAGAACGTTACTGCTGATAATATATTTATTGCTTTATCTGATATTCCTTTTGTAAAGTCTGAAACTTATATTAAGATGATTGATTGTTTTGAAACAACCGAAACAAAACCGGATATAATTTATCCCAGCTTCAGCGGGAATGAATCGGGAATAAAAAAAAGAGGGCATCCTGTTCTGATTACAAAAAGAATAAAGCAAAGAATAATAAATGAAACCGGGGATGTTATACTCAGTCATCTATTACACGAGTTCAAAGGAATTGATTGTGCTGTAAATGACAAAGGAATTAATTTCGATATTGATACCGAGACTGACTTTGAAAATGCACAGAAATATTTTTCGGATTGAATTTTTAAATCCTGCCCAGCAATCAAAGTCATGTAAACAGCAATAAACTGTTGACCACATTTTTCTGAAAAGCCATTACTCAGTTTGGTAGGCAGAAAACAGTTTCTAATCACCTCGTTTCATTGATGTTCAATCATCAAAGTTCCGAACTTTTCTGAATTATCTATAAAAAATTTTTGTTCTCATTTGCAATTAACTCTTGACTAGTAAACAATAATTCTTTAGTTTAATCAGAGTAAATAATCTGATTATAGATTTAATTAACAAATCCCTTTTTTTACTTAACAATAGGTAATTAAATGCGTCTATTTCCTCTGGAGAACTCAGGACAAAACTCATTATTTGTAATCATTGTTGCGTTGAGTTTTATCTTATTCTCAAATACTACGAACTCACAAAACCGCGGCGAAACAATTTTCAAAAGCACCTGCCAGGCATGTCACTCAATCGGCAAAGGACGATTAGTCGGACCAGATTTAATAAACATACAAGATCTTAGACCAGAAAGCTGGCTGTTAAAATTTATAAAATCTTCCCAAACCGTGATTAACAGCGGTGATAAATATGCAGACTCACTTTTTAATGCATTTAATAAAACAATTATGCCCGATCAGAATTTTTCTGATGCAGAAATTAAAGATGTTTTGAGTTATATCACTCAGCAATCTGTTGGTGGACTGGCAGATGTTTCAAAACCTATCGTATTAAGTTCCGGATTAACTCTGGATCAGGCACGTGATAATGAATTTACTATCGGAAGAAAATTATTTTCTGGTGAACAGAAATTAACAAATGGCGGTCCCGCTTGTATCTCCTGCCACAACGTAGTCAATGATGAACTGATGAGCGGAGGTTTACTTGCATTGGATTTAACACAAGCTTTTACAAGACTTGGAGCGCAGGGAGTTCATTCAATCATTTTAAGTTCACCTTTCCCGGTGATGAACGCTGCATTTGTAAATCATCCCGTAACTGATGATGAAGCTTTTTATCTTACAGCATTTTTAAAAAATGCAGACTTTGTTTCATCAATTCAAGAACCAGCAATTCCTCAGGAAAGATTTTTGTATGCAGGGATTCTGGGTGTAGTTGTACTGATTACATTCTATACCATAATATGGCGGAAAAGAAAAAGAAACAGTGTAAATCATTCTATTTATAAAAGACAATTGAAATCAATCTAACAGTTAATTAAACCAAAGAGAAATTTTCTATGAGCTGGATTAAAGATTTAATATCACCACAAACAAGACAATGGGAAGAGTTTTACAGGAATCGTTTTCAACACGATCGTATTGTAAGAAGCACTCACGGTGTTAACTGCACCGGCGGTTGTTCCTGGCAGATTCACGTTAAAGATGGAATAGTCGTATGGGAAACTCAACAGCTTGATTATCCTTTGCTTGAAGGAAGTTTACCACCATACGAGCCACGCGGATGCCAGAGAGGAATTTCTTTTTCGTGGTATTTGTATAGTCCACTTCGGATTAAATATCCATTAGTTCGCGGAACTCTCCTGGATTTTTACAGAGAAGAAAAAAATAAAACTGGTGATTCTTTACTTGCATGGGAAAATCTTCAAAACAACAAAGAAAGAAGAAGAGAATATCAGAAAGCGAGGGGCAAAGGTGGATTCCGAAGAGCTACATGGGATGAAGTATTAGAGATAATTGCTGCTGCAAATATCTACACAGCAAAAAAATATGGTCCTGATCGTGTAATTGGATTTTCACCAATTCCCGCAATGTCAATGCTGAGTTATGCTTCAGGTGCAAGATTTCTTCAGTTATTCGGCGGAGTTAATTTAAGTTTTTATGATTGGTACTGCGATCTGCCAAATGCATCACCCGAAGTCTGGGGTGAGCAGACAGATGTTTGTGAGAGTGCTGATTGGTATAATTCTAAATTTATTGCTGTGATGGGCGCAAATTTAAATATGACCAGAACACCTGACACTCACTTCTTCGCTGAGTCTCGTCACAACGGAACAAAAGCAGTTGTCTTCTCACCTGATTTCAGTCAGGTATCAAAATATGCTGATCAATGGGTTCCGCTTCATGCAGGAAGTGATGGCGCTTTCTGGATGGCTGTTACTCACGTAATATTAAAAGAATTTCATGTAGAAAAACAAACCCCGTACTTCATCAACTATGTAAAGAAATACACTGATTCTCCTTATTTAGTTGAGATAGAAAAAGAAGGAAATATATATAAAGCAGGAAGATTAGTAAGAGCTAACAGAATTTCGAAATATAAAGATGCTGAAAACGGTGATTGGAAATTTTTAAATATTGATGAAAGTTCCGGAAAGCTGGTGATGCCAAAAGGAAGTATGGGTCACCGATGGGATAAAACGCAAGGCAAATGGAATATGAAATTTGAAGATGGTGAGGACAACTCATCTTATAATCCTCTTCTTTCATTAATAAATAATAACGATGAAGTTTTGCAGGTTGAATTCACTGAGTTCGGATTAGATAAAAAGCGGATGCGAGGAGTTCCTGTTAAATATATAGAAACAATTGAAGGAAAGAAGATTCCGGTTACAACAGTTTATGATCTTACAATGGCTCAATATGGTGTCAGTAGAAATCTTAAAGGAGATTATCCTGCTGATTATAATGACACAGATTCTTCATACACTCCAGCGTGGCAGGAAATATTCACCGGTGTAAACAGAAATACAGTAACTCAGTTTGCAAGAGAATGGGCAAAAACAGCAGAAGCAACTCAAGGCAAATGTATGATAATTATTGGTGCAGGAGTTAACCACTGGTATCATAATAATCTAATTTATCGTGCAGGAATTATGGCGTTGATGTTAACGGGCTGTGTTGGTAAAAACGGCGGTGGACTCAATCATTATGTTGGTCAGGAAAAATTAGCTCCTGTTGATTCGTGGGGAACTATTGCTTTCGCAAGAGATTGGGTTGGAGCCGTAAGACTTCAACAAGCACCTATCTGGCATTATATCAACACGTGTCAGTATCGATATGATGGATATTTTTCAAAATATAATAAACTGCCGGAGAACGAATGGACAAGCGGTCATCACGCTGATCAGATTTTCAGATCAGTCAGAATGGGATGGATGCCTTTTTATCCGCAGTTTAATAAAAATACTTTTGAGTTATGCAAAGAAGCAGTTAACAACGGCGCAAAAAACGATGACGATATTAAAAAGTATGTTCTTGAAAAATTAAAATCAAAAGAACTTCAATATGCAGCCGGAGATCCTGATGCTGAAATTAATCATCCGCGTGTGTGGTATATCTGGCGAGGAAATGCAGTACTGGCGAGCATGAAAGGACACGAATATCTTCTTAAACATTATCTGGGAACACATTCGAATCTCATTGCAGTTGATATGAACGATCAGAAAACTGAGGAAGTAAAATGGCATGACATTGCACCCGAAGGAAAAATGGATCTGGTAGTTGATCTTAATTTCAGAATGGATTCATCTGCATTGTATTCTGACATTGTTCTGCCGGCAGCTTCGTGGTATGAGAAAGCAGATTTAAACAGCACTGATTTACATTCATTCATTCACCCACTTTCCGCAGCAATCGCTCCTGTGTGGGAAGCAAAATCTGATTGGGGTATTTTTAAGGAAATCGCACTTTCAACGAGCAAGCTTGCTGAAAAACATTTTTCTGAACCGCTGAAAGATATTGTTGCTTCTCCCCTTTCACATGATAGTGCTGACGAAATAACACAGCCTTCAGTGAAAGATTGGTATAAAAATGAATGTGAAGCAATTCCCGGAAAAACAATGCACAAGCTTGCAATTGTTGAAAGAGATTATACTCAACTTTACAAAAAGTACATCTCGCTCGGGGAAAATATAAAAACTAATGGACTTAATGCTCACGGCAATGGTTATAAATGTGAAGAAGAGTATGATGAAATGATTACATCTTATCACTTTCAAACTGAAAAATTTAATGGGAAATCATATCCATCAATAAAAGAAGATGTCTGGGCATCAAATGCTGTATTGCATCTTTCAACATTAACTAATGGTCATTTAACCGTACGTGCTTATCAGAATGCTGAAAAGAAAACAGGATTAACTTTGGTTGATCTTGGCGAAGGAAGTAAGGATGTAAAAATTAATTATGCAGACCTTCAAGCTCAGCCAAGAAGATATAACAATTCTCCGTTATGGTCAGGGCTTATGGATAATGGAAGAGCTTATGCACCATTCACATACAATGTTGAAAGATTAGTTCCCTGGAGAACTTTGACAGGCAGACAACATATCTATCTTGATCACGAAATGTATATAGCTTTTGGTGAACATCTTCCAACCTATAAACCATCGCCTTCTCCGGAAGTTTACGGCGATTTAAGAGAAACGCTGAAAGAAGGAAAAGCAAAAGTGTTTAATTGTTTAACTCCTCATGGCAAGTGGCATATTCATTCTACTTACATGGAAAATCTTCGTATGCTCACTTTATCCAGAGGCTGTGAACCTTGCTGGATAAATGAAGCTGATGCAAAAGAACTTGGTATTAACGATAACGATTGGGTTGAGGTTTATAATGATCACGGTGTTTACTGCACACGTGCTGTTGTAAGCACGAGAATTCCAAAAGGTGTTTGTATTGTTTATCACGTTCCGGAAAGAACTGTTGGAATTCCTAAATCACAAGTGAGAGGAAACAAACGGGCTGGCGGACACAACAGCTTTACGCGCGTTCATCTTAAACCAAATTTGCTTGCAGGTGGCTATGGACAGTTTACTTATCATTTTAATTACTGGGGTCCGACGGCTCCAAACAGGGATACTCACGTTGTAATTAAGAAGATGGATGAAGTGGTGTTTTGATTTATGAAAAAAGATGTGGAGAGATGATATCTTTAGATATTACTATAAGGAAATTTAAATCAAAGTCTCTATTTAAAGATCGAAGAGATATTTCATGAACAGAAAGATGTCATCTCTCTGTTCTGTTCAATTGCAAAAAAATCATCAATAATAAATAATAAATAAAAAATTATGGACATAAGATCACAAATCTCAATGGTATTTCACCTGGATAAATGTATCGGGTGCCACACTTGTTCTATTGCCTGTAAAAATATCTGGACCGATCGGAAGGGTGCTGAATATATGTGGTGGAATAATGTAGAAACAAAACCTGGTACGGGTTATCCTTCAAAATGGGAAGATCAGGAAATATATAGAGGCGGCTGGGAAAAGAATAATGGCAGTATTTCATTGAAAGGTTCAGGAAAAATTAAAGGACTCACAAATATTTTTCACAATCCGTATTTACCTGTCATCGATGATTATTATGAACCATGGACTTACAAATATCTTGACCTGATTGAATCTCCAAAACAGGATGATCAGCCAACTGCAAGACCAATATCTCTTATTACAGGTAAGCCGATAGACATTAAAGCTGGTCCAAACTGGGATGACGATCTTAGCGGAACTCCTGATTATGCAAGAAAAGATCCGAATCTTGAAAACCTTTCACCCGCTGAACAGGAAGCAATGTTCCAGCTTGAACAGATGGCATTCTTTTACTTGCCGAGAATTTGTAATCATTGTCTAAATCCTGCTTGTGTTGCATCGTGCCCGTCAGGTGCAATTTATAAAAGAGGTGAAGATGGTGTGGTGCTGATAAATCAAAAAGTTTGTCGAGCATGGAGAATGTGCGTTACTGCGTGTCCTTACAAAAAATCTTATTACAACTGGAGTACAGGGAAATCAGAGAAATGCATTTTATGTTTCCCAAGACTCGAAGCAGGATTAGCTCCTGCGTGTATGCATTCCTGTGTTGGAAGAATAAGATATCTTGGCGTTATGCTTTATGATGCCGATCGTATAAATGAAGCAGCTTCAGCAAGTGATGAAAATCTTATTGAAAGCCAGTTGAATATTATACTTGATCCTTTTGACGAAGAAGTTATTGCTTCAGCAAAAGCAAACGGTGTTGCAGATTCAACAATTCACGCTGCACAATTTTCACCAGTTTATAAATTTGTTAAGGAATGGGGACTTGCATTACCTCTTCATCCAGAGTTCAGAACTCTGCCAATGTTGTTTTATGTTCCACCTCTACTGCCGGTTATGGCGTCATTAAGTGAAAAGAAAAATAAAGAGCAGTTGGATAAACTTGATCCGATTTCCAAAAAGTGGGATGACAACTGGCTGTATGATACAAGCACGGAAGAACTATGGGGAACTATTGATCAATCACGATTTCCATTACAATATATGGCTAATCTTCTCAGTGCCGGCGATACATCAAAAATTCAGAAAGTATTAAAAAAATTAATGGCAGTCAGAATTCACAGAAGACGTGTAACTGTTGGTGATATCAGTGCAGAAAAAGCAAATGGTGCTTTGACTGATACAGGATTAACACCGGATAAAGCAGATGCAATTTTTGCTTTAACATCGCTCGCTAAATTTGATGAACGATTTGTTATTCCTCCTGCACATCGTGAACTGGCAATTGAAATGATCGAAAACACTGCTGATGTGAAAGGTTCAACTGGATTTGGATTCCTGGAAAAACCGAGCAGAGGTGTTTAGTTTATTATTTTCTGTTCTTAATTTATTATTAAACAATAAGATGTCCATTAGGGATGAAAAGAGTGCTATATGAAAATCAAAATTTCAAAAAAAATAATATATAGAATTTTATTAGGTCTGCTAATCGTCTTTATTGCAATACAATTTATTGAAGTTGAGAAAACGAATCCGCCCGTAACTGGTGAATTAAATTTTCCAAAAGAAATAAAATCAGTCATGCAAAGAAGCTGTTATGATTGTCATTCTAATCAAACCGTATGGCCTTGGTACAGCCATATTGCCCCGGTTTCCTGGCTGGTATCGAAAGATGTTGTCAAAGGCAGAGATGAATTAAACTTTTCTGAATGGGATAAATACTCAGATAAACGACGCGCTAAAAAAATAAAAGAAATTTGGGAAGAGATCGAAAAGGGTGAAATGCCAATGTCTATTTACATTCCGCTTCATCCGGACGCTGTATTAACTGCAGAGGATAAAGAATTAATTAAAAAATGGGTTAATGATTTTAACGCATCGGCAAACCCTGTCATAAATAACCAGATGGATTAAGCAATGAACTCAACATTTGAAATTTATAAATTGTTCGCATCCGTTTTCACATATCCAAATGAAGAAGTCCGAAGTAAAATAGATGAGCTTCATAATTTGTTGGATAAAAGTTATCCCGATGCATCTGAAGTCATGAATGATTTTTTTGAATTTACAAAAACTATTTCAAAGTGGAAGTGGGAAGAATTGTTTACTCGAACTTTTGATGTGCAGGCAATTACAACTCTAGATATTGGTTATGTGCTATTCGGTGATGACTACAAAAGAGGTGAACTGCTCGTCAATCTAAATAAAGAACATCAGGAAGCTGGAAATGATTGCGGAAATGAACTGGCAGATAATCTCGCAAATCTGCTTCGACTGATTCCAAGAATGCAAAATGCAGAGATACGAAATGAGCTTGTTGAGATAATAATTATTCCGGCTCTTGACAAAATTATCAGCGAGTTTAACGCTGAGAGCGTCAGTACGAAAAATAAAATTTATAAAAGGCAGCACAAAACAATTATTGATCAGTCAGAAGATTACGGAAGAATATATCTGAAGCCGCTGACTGCCATTAACGAAATCCTTAAAAAAGATTTCAACTATATTAAACCGAACAATGAACTAAGTTCGAATAGTTTTACCAAATCAATTAAAACGGAAATAGAAATTGATTAACGAAAAGATTTCATCTTTAACTAAAGAATAATTTTTACAACAAAATAATTAACAGCTATGAACATACTTTATAACTTTCTTTTTATTGCTCTGCCCTATGTTGCAATTACAGTATTTCTCATTGGAACAGTTTACAGATACAGAGGAACAAAGTTTAAATTCTCTTCATTATCATCTGAGTTTCTGGAAGGTAAAAAATTATTTTTTGGCTCAGTTCCGTTCCATTATGGAATAATATTTTTATTCTTCGGACATCTGGTAGCATTTCTTTTTCCAAGAGAAGTATTGTTATGGAATGATCAGCCGGTAAGATTATTAATACTTGAAATTTCAGCTTTCATTTTTGGTATAAGTGCATTTGTGGGAATGTTTCTTCTGATAATCAGAAGGAAAACTCATCCCAGGATCCAAATGGTTTCAACTAAAATGGATCTGATAATAGAAATTTTAATTCTGAGTCAAATATTTTTAGGATTGTGGATTGCTTATGGTTATCGCTGGGGTTCTTCATGGTTTGCCGCTGTTCTTTCACCATATCTTATGTCAATCTTTACACTTGATCCCCAGATTTCTGCGGTAACTAATCTGCCGCTGGTAATTCAACTACACATCGCAATTGCTTTTCTTATTGTTTTATTAATTCCTTTTTCAAGATTGGTTCATTTGCTCGTTCCTCCTTTAAGTTATTTATGGAGACCGTATCAGAAAGTTATCTGGTATTGGAACCGAAAAAAAATTCGCAACCCGCGTTCAATATGGGCAGTTACGAAACCAAAAAATAATTAGCTAAAAATACAATTATTAAAAATAATTAGTTGAAATGTGATGATAGAAGAAGCAGGATTTAAATCTCACCAGATACTTTTCTTCAACACACTTGCTTTTACAATCTGCTTTGCTGCTTGGACACTGAACGGAGTACTTGTTACATTCCTTGTTGACTACAATATCTTTAAATGGAACAGTGTTCAGGTTGGCTGGCTTCTCGGTATCCCGATTCTTTCTGGCGCAATCTTCAGATTCCCGATTGGAATGTTGACAGATAAATTTGGTGGAAAAATTATTTTTACAACTCTTTTGTTCTTCTGCTCTATACCAATGTTCCTTCTTTCTTATGCAAATGATTATACAATATTTGCTTTGTTAAGTTTCGTCTTTGGTTTAACGGGTTCGAGTTTCGCATGCGGAATTGCATTTACATCGCTCTGGTATCCAAAGAATAAACAAGGTACGGCTCTCGGAATTTTTGGAGCTGGAAACGCCGGAACAGCTTTAACTGCATTCTTTGCTCCAAAACTGCTTGACTATTTAACCAATCACGGCAATAATGTGGAAGGCTGGAGAACGCTGCCTCAAATTTATGCTGCTGCTTTAGTAGTAATGGGAATTTTATTTTTCATTTTTACGACGAACAGGATTCCTGAAAAGCAAAAGACAATCAACGAACTTTTACATCCATTAAAACAAGTACGACTCTGGCGGTTTGGTTTGTATTATTTTCTTGTCTTTGGATGCTTTGTTGCCTATTCGCAATGGTTGATTCCTTATTATGTGAACGCTTATTACATGACTCTCGTAACCGCAGGTATTTTAACTGCGATGTTCAGCTTACCTGCAGGACTTATCCGCGCTTTTGGGGGATGGCTTGCTGATAAATTTGGTGCGCGAAAAGTTATGTATTATGTATTCAGAGCATCAATCGTTTTTGCGTTTCTATTAATTTTTCCGAGGATGGAAATTTACTCACCCGGTGAAGGTGTTACAGCTATCAAAAGCGGTGTAGTTACTGCTGTTAATGAGAATGAAATAGTTTTAGACGATCAAAAATATCCTCTTATTAAAAAGGCTGCTGAATATTATCACGAAGCAAATGCTACTTTAGTTCTTCCCAAGATTGAAGCATGGCACGAAGCTGCAGTTAAAGTTGGTGATGAAGTTAATAAACGTGAACTTTTAGCAAGAGGTGTATCGAGAATATTTTTCCAGGCTAATGTTTGGATTTTTACAGGATTTGTTCTTTTAATTGGTATGACGTGGGGAATCGGAATGGGTGCAGTTTATAAATTTATTCCGGAATATTTTCCAAATGAAGTTGGTGTGGTCGGCGGTACGGTAGGAGTTCTCGGTGGATTAGGTGGTTTTTTCTGCCCGATTATTTTTGGATATTTATTGAGTGTACTCGGTGTATGGACATCAAGCTGGTTTCTAATGCTATTGCTTTCTATTACGTGTTACATTTGGTTTCATAAAGTTGTAACAAGAATGTTGAATCAAAAATCACCCGAGCTTCAGGAAAAATTCGAAACAGCAAAATAAAATTTTTATTGTTCTTTGATTTATTTATTAAGATGTCATTGGCAACAATTACATTTATTGCGTTGCATTTCTGGATATAAACCTGTTGAATTGATCATAAACAGAATGTAAAAATCCAATAAATGCTGCAAGCCATGCAGTTAGCGCGATATAAATAAAATATTTCGGTACATCTTCAAGGAAGTAGATGTCCATTGAATCTGCCATATGAAATGTGCAGGCAGTGTACATTCCTAAAGGAAACACCGCACCCCAATATAAAGGGTCGTATTTGAGTGGAAATCGTTTGTATATATGTCGCCAGATAGCAAGAACAAAAAGCATTGGTATCCACCACGTTCCGGTTGCCCAGTAGAAAATTGTAAAACCTTTAACAAAAGGAATTAGTGATTCTAAAAAAGGTGCATGGTGAGTACTTGATATCAACAGAGATCCTGCTAAAGTAGATATTGCCATCGCACCCATATTTATCCAGTAAGGTGGTGAAAGATCTCCCGGAAAAAGTTTGAAAAATGTATAACGATAAAAAATCAGTGAGATCATCCAGATATAAAGCATACCTCCCCACATCCACATACACAGAGCCAGAAAGTTCATTTGTAATTTGTATGGTTGTTCAAGGTGTGCTGCAATTAATGTACTTAGCGCTGCAATTGACTGGGTTGCAACTACAGCTAAAAGCCAGGCACCGGTTATTCCCTGATCAAGCGACGGTTTGTTTTCTTTTACAGTTAAAGCTGTGAAAATTGTATAGTTGAATATTACCCAAAGAATTATTCCTATTATCCATAACGCAAAAGCAAAAGAGTAATCATTATAGATTATGATGAACTGACTACCAAGAATACACGAACCGGCAACAATAGTAAAGAATCCCGGACCTTTTTGATGATCTATCATATCGTATAAAAAATCTTTACGATAAAACAGTATTCTCAGGATATTCAATATCCCAAGTAAAATATAGAATACGATATTCAGCCAGAACAGTATATGTGCTACTATATGAACTTTTAGCATGAAATGAGAAATTGAGATAATACCGGTGGACATCACCATAGCGAAATATGCTGGAGGAAGATTTTTGACTACTTCCCGCAATTTATTAATAAAGTGACTGCCTTCTGAGGAGATGCTACTATTGTTGTTCATTCGTTAAGTTAAATTAATGAATAAAGAAGGAATGTTCAAAAGAAATATATTAAAAAAATGATGTTGAGAAAATTAAACTGAGAATTTTTCTAACCTTTACTATTTCAGTTTAATGACTATATTTATTGCATCATTTAATGAGAAGGAAAAATATCAATATGAATAAAGATAAAAATTCTGATCCGATTAAAAGATTTGTTGAAAAAGAAAGCTCGGAAGAGTATTCTCCGATGGAGCCGCCAGACGCATTTTCACCTCCGGCATTAGATGAGGTTGAGTACGAACAGATGAATAGTGTTCTAAAAAATTTTATGGATGAACATAAAGCTTGTCTTAAAAAACTGGATATGTTCGAGGAAACACTTAACAAAATCAGAATAAATGGATTCAGTGCTCAAAAAGAAGTAAGTGGAGCCCTTTCGGAATTTTTTCAGTTTGTTGATAACAACATTCGCACACACAATTTAAAAGAAGAAAAATTCTTATTCCCTCTTCTTAATCAACGTTATATTGAAAAAGGCGAACACAGTACAGGTCCTGAGAAAACAAATGCAGTTGATATGCTGGAAGATGATCACATAAAATTTATTCAGATCGCTGCCATCACTTTTACAATGTTCGGACTTGCCGGAAGATTACCTGATCAGTCTTCACGTCTTGTAATTCTTGACATAGCTCTCGAACAAGGTAAACAAATGGTTGAAATGCTGCGGCTACATATTTTCAGAGAAGATAAAATTGTGTTTCCGTTTGCTCAGTTAAATTTAACCAATAATGAATTTGCAGAAATTAATTCTAACATGGATCGTTTTTCCCCACATTAATTTTTTTTAAAAAAATTTTCTAATCCAGAAGAGAAAGGAGCAAAATAATATGGCAAATCAAATTATAAATTTTTTACACCTGCTGGCAACGTCTGTCTGGATAGGAGGAATGATTTATATGCACTTGATTTTACTTCCATCCTTAAAATTAATTGATGCGCAGCAAAGTGGGAAACTTATGGGTATCATTTCAAAAAAATTTTCTATCACTGCCTGGATAAGCATTATAATTCTTCTTATTACCGGATACTTGAAAACACCTGCGGAAATGCTTTTAAACACTTCTTCTCAATCAGGAATTATATTGACTGCAAAACATATTCTTATCCTTGGCGTAATCGCAGTAGGATTGATAATAGCAATACGCATCGTACCGAAACTTAGAGGATCGATGCCAAAGCCAGGCGAAGCACCTCAGGCTGAGTTTATAAAATCACAAAAAATTCTTCACACTTTAGCAACAATTAACCTCACTCTTGGTCTTCTAATAATTGTACTTGCTTCAATGCTTTGGTGATGATTAATTTTACAATATTAAGATATTATTTAACAAGTAATCATTCTTTAAAATTAGAGGCAAACAAATGAGTAAACCATATTTCCCGGTTGAATCGCTTTACCGCATGCCATGGACAATGCCGGATAACGGTATTACCTGGCTTGAACCAACTTCACAATGTAACCTTAGCTGCTATGGCTGCTACCGGAAGAACATAAAAAATTCTCATAAATCTTTGGAACAGGTAAAGCACGAACTTGATTTTTTCCAGTCACAAAGAAAATCAGATTGTATCTCAATTGCCGGTGGCGATCCGTTAGTCTATCCTCACATAATTGAGTTAGTAAAGCATATAAAATCAAGAGGACTGAAACCAATAATAAATACAAATGGAATTGCTCTTACAAAAGAATTGCTTCACAATCTTAAAAAAGCAGGCGTGTTCGGGTTTACTTTTCATATAGATTCAAAACAAGGCAGAGGCAGAGAAGAGAAATGGAAAGACAAAAATGAAGTTGAACTGAACGAGCTTCGTCTCTATTATGCTGAGATGCTTGCTGCCGAAGGAGGAATTGCCTGCTCTTTCAACTCAACTGTTTATGGAGATACACTTCAGTATGTTCCTGAACTGGTTGCCTGGGCGCAAAAACATATTGATATAGTTGATACAATGGTCTTCATTCTGTTCAGATATATTACACCAAATACACCCTTTAATTTTTATATTGGAGATCAAAGGATTGTTTGGACAGATATACATTATCATTCAGAGCAGGAAGAAGTAGTTGATTTAAAATCACCGATGATTGTGGAGAAAATCAGGGAAAGATTTCCTGAATTTACACCGTCTGCATTTCTGAATGGAACTCATAAAGCCGATGATTACAAATGGCTTCTTTCTGAAAGAATCGGAAATAAAAATAAAATATTCGGCTACACTGGTAAAAAGTTTATGGAACTGGTAATGACCGTCTATCATTTTAAGTATGACAAATACTTAAGCTATGCATCTCCAAAAACATTGGCAATGGGAAGATCAACAATGTTTGTGTTATCACTTTTCGATAAAGGCGTCAGGAAAGCTCTGAAAAATTATCTGAAATATCTTGCTGTTAATCCGTTCAGAATTTTTAAGAAAGCGCATCTGCAATCAATATTAATTATACAACCACCTGACCTGATGGCTAATGGTGATCAGAGTATGTGCGATGGATGCCCGGACATTACTTACTGGAAAGATAAGGACGGAAAAGAACAGCTTGTCTGGTCCTGCAGACTTGAAGAACCAATGAAGTACGGTGATTTCTTAAGAATGGTTCCAAAGAATGCGATCACAAACGAAAATGAAAAAGTTTTGCATTTAAATTACAACGAGAAATAAAATTTAGATAAATGATGAAGGAGGTTAACAATGTCGCAAATTCCAAAACGATTTAAAAAGTTTACTGAAGATCATCCCGATGTTGCAAAAGCTTATGAAAAAATGGGAGATGCAGTTCACGCCGCAGGTCCACTGGATGAAAAAACGAGAGCATTAATAAAACTTGCTATCTCAACCGGTGCACGACTCGAAGGCGCTGTTCATTCACATGCCCGTAAAGCTATTGCTACCGGTTGTTCTACTGATGAATTGCGACATGTTGCTTTACTATCTCTTCCTACCATCGGGCTTCCATCTATGATGGCTGCATTAAGCTGGATTGAAGATATTATTACTGGAAATAAATAATGGAAACATTATTGCAACTTTTCCTTTCGTTTCTGAAAGTTGGTTCTTTTTCGTTTGGTGGTGCTTATTCACTTTTACCACTAATTGAACGAGAAGTTGTAACTAATAATCATTGGCTTTCAAAAGAAGAATTTTTAAGAGTACTTGGTATGGTTGAAATTTTCCCCGGAGCCATTTCAATTAAGTTTGCCACATACACAGGCTACAAAACCGGTGGAATACTCGGTGCTGTTGCAGCAAATTTAGGTAACCTGTTTACTCCCGCTATTATGATATTATTTACTGCATATTTTTATTCATTATATGAAAAAAATGAATTCGTTAATAAAGCTTTTAGTGGGATTAAATATGCAATAGTGGGAATGATTGTTGCAATAATGTATCAATACGCAATTAAAAGTGGAACCGATTGGAGAGCTTATTTAATGCTCGTCGTCGGAGCAGCATTAATTCTTACATTCAAGATGCATCCTGCTTTCGTAGTTCTCATTGCTGCTGTTATTGGACTAATAATTTTTTAAGAATATGAAACTGATTGATAGCTTCGGTAGGATTCACGATTACATCCGCATTTCATTAATTGATAAATGCAATCTCAATTGTATTTACTGTAATCCAGTTAAATCATTCAATACTTCATTAACAAAAAAAGATATTCTTAGTTATGAAGAGTTAATAAGATTAATAACAATTCTCGTAAAAGATCTTGAAGTAAAGAAAATTCGTTTTACAGGCGGAGAACCATTAATCAGAAAAGATATTATTAAATTTTTTGAAATGCTTTCCTCTCTAAAAAATGAATACCCCTTTGAAGTTGGAATTACTACTAACGGAACCTGCCTTGAAGATAAAATTGAATCTCTGTACAGATGTGGATTGGATTCCCTGAATATCAGCCTTGATACATTAAACAGACAAAAATTTATAGCGATTACCGGGAGCGACATGTTTGAATCAACTCTTCACTCAATCCAAAAAGCAATTAATACCGGATTCAAACGAGTGAAAATAAATTCTGTTATTATCAGAAACATAAATGATGATGAGCTTATTGATTTCATAGATTATTTTAAGGATACTGATATTAATATCAGGTTCATTGAATATATGCCCTTCAGCGGGAATAATTGGGATAATGAAAAGTTCCTTCCGTGGCAGGAAATGAAATCACGTATAGAAGCTAAATATAAATTAGTGAGTGTGGTTCAGGATGGCAAAATTGCAAAAGATTTTGTTGTTGAAGGAGTTGATTGCAAAGTTGGTTTCATAAGTTCTGTTTCAAATCACTTTTGCGATAGTTGTAATCGCTTGAGAATAACTGCATCGGGAAAAATCAAGCTCTGTTTGTTTTCATCAGTTGAAGAAATTGATTTGAAGGATATGCTCAATAATAATTTTGTTGATGATGAACAGATTGCAAGGACGATTTCATATTCATTAAAGAAAAAATGGTACAAGCATCCCGAAGCCGAAGAACTTGCTGAAATGAATTACAATAACATGATGAGTATTGGCGGATGAAAAACTTTTCTCACACCGATAAATCAGGCAAAGCAAAAATGGTTGATGTTTCATCAAAAGAAATAACTGTGCGAACAGCCGAAGCATTTGCTGAAGTTCAGGTATCAAAAAAAGTATTTGATAAAATAAAGAGCAATGAAATCCAAAAAGGAGATGTACTAGCAGTTGCGAAAATTTCAGGCATACAAGCTGCAAAAAAAACATCTGAGTTAATTCCGCTTTGCCACAATATTTTCATCTCTTCTATAGATGTTGTATTAAATCTCAATGAGAAGAAAAATATAGTTGAAATAAAATCGTTTGCTAAAACTATAGCACAAACCGGAATTGAAATGGAAGCACTGACCGCTGTCAGCATTTCAGCTTTAACAATTTATGATATGTGTAAATCACTGGATAAATCAATTACGATCAAGGAAATAAAATTACTAAGTAAGACTGGAGGAAAGAGTGGAAACTTTCATCATAAATGAAAAACTATTCAATCAATATCCTGTTCAATCTGGAAGGATTGTTGCTATCTCAACAAGTAAAAAGAAAGGAATACCTAAATCAAATGTTTCATCAGCACAATTAATTGAAGAATATGGAATCGATGGAGATGCACACGCCGGAGACTGGCATCGACAGGTAAGTTTTCTTGCGATGGAAAGCATTACTACGATGCGTGAAAAAGGTTTACCGAAACTTCGTCCCGGTGCTTTTGCGGAAAATATTACAACAGAATTTATCAATCTTCCCGGTTTACACGTCGGTAATAAAATTAAAATCGGAAAAGAAGTTGAACTTGAAGTTACGCAGATAGGAAAGGAATGCCACACAAAGTGTGCTATTTATTTTAAAGTTGGTGATTGTGTTATGCCAACCGAAGGTATTTTTGCAAAAGTAATTAAAGGTGGTACGATTTACGTTTCAGATGAAGTTAATATAGCAGATTAAAATGATTTCTTACACAGAATCATATCAAATTGTAAAAAATGAATTTCAAAAATTAAAACTTGAAATTGAAGAAGTTGATCTTCTGAATTCGCTCAACAGAATTTTGGCTGATGATGTTTATTCTGATATCAACCAACCTCCCTTTCATAACTCTGCAATGGATGGATTTGCAATCAGGTTTAACCCAAACATCAAAAAGTGGAAAATTATTGGCGAAATTTCAGCAGGAAATTATAATCGATTCACGCTGGATGATGAATCTGCTGTTCTGATAATGACTGGAGGCAAAATTCCTGAAAATACTTCCGCAATTCTTCCCGTTGAGGATGTAATAACTGATAACGGATTTGTAATGCTTGCGGATGGAAAATCTATTAAGGAAAGTCAACATATCAGAAAAAAAGGAGAAGATTTATCAGAAGGAATACTGGCACTTAAAAAAAATCAATTAATCACTTCCAATAAAATTTCATTACTTGGTGCATGCGGAAAATCAAAAGTGAAAGTTTACCGTAAAATTAAATTCGGAGTGTTTACAACCGGTGATGAACTTATTGATATTGATGGTAAAGTTACTGAAGATAAAATTCGAGGGACCAATCTTTACTCGGTTATTTCTTTATTGAATGAATGTAATATGGAGACGTTAAACTTTGGATTTGTAAAAGATGACAAAGCAAAAATCCGTGAGAAACTTGCAGACGCGTTTAACAGCGATATTGATATCCTTGTTACAACAGGCGGCGTTTCCGTTGGCAAGTATGATTATCTTAAAGAATTATTAATCGAGTTTGGTACCGAAGTTAAATTCTGGAAAGTTAACATTAAACCGGGCAAACCGATCGTATTTGGTATTTGGGAAAAAGAAAACAAGACGAAATTGGTTTTTGGACTTCCCGGAAATCCGGTTTCATCTTATGTGAATTTTTTAATTTTTATCAAACCTGCGATTCTGAATTTTTTTGGGATTACTCCAGACAACTCTGTTATGGCAGAATTAACTGAATCAATTATTAAAAAAGATGATAAAAGAAATTTCTTTCGCGGTCGTTTGGAATTCAATTTAGAAAAAGGAAAATACTTTGTAAAAGCTTCAGAAGCACAATCATCTGCTGATATGATGCAGCTTGCAAATGCAAATTGTCTGATTATAATTGAAGAAGAGCGAATGAATCCCCAAAAAGGAGAAATGATAGAATGTATAAAGATATAACTGGAATAATTCTCGCCGGCGGAAAAAGCAAACGAATGGGTTTGAATAAATCTTTTCTTAAGGTCGGTGAAGTGACGATGATTGAAAGAACTACTGAACTGATGAAGAGTTTGTTTGATCGTGTGATACTCATAACAAATACTCCTGATGAATACAAATTTCTTGGAATAGAAATGTTTGAAGATATCTATAAAAATGTTGGTCCACTCGCCGGTATACATTCAGGATTAGCTCATTCGATTACAGATAAGAATTTTATCATCTCCTGCGATATACCGTTTGTGAATAAGGGTGTAATTGAATTCATCATCAATTATAAAACCAATAAGTCAATTACGATTACAAAAGCAGATGGATTCGTTCAGCAGTTGTGTGGTCTCTATTCAAAACAAGATTTACAGGAAATAGTTGAACTTGTTGAAGATGATAATCTTGAGATTAATAATTTCCAAAAGTGTGGATGTAAAGTTTTACAGCTTGTTCAAAAACTTGATGCTGAAATTATAGACATCGCTAATGAATACGACGGATACGAAGAAGGTATGTTTCTAAATATGAATAAGCCTGAAGACTTTGAACTTGTTAGAGGGAGAATGAATTTGTCAAGCTGATTTTTTTCAGCATCGTTAATTAATAAAAATCAAAAACAAAGGAGTAATAATGAAATCTATTTCAGAATTTATGGAACAAGATCACGACAGATTGGATGACATATATATTCAGTTTAAAGAGCTGAGAGATTCCGATCAAAATAAAGCAATGGACATTTTTTCTGAATTTAAAACAGATTTGCAAAAACATATTTTATGGGAAGAGGAGATTTTATTTCCGTTGTTCGAAAGCAAAACCGGAATGGCTGATACAGGTCCAACCGCAGTTATGAAAATGGAACACAGAGAAATAAAGAATTATTTAAATGAAATTTTCACAAATCTGAAAAATGGTAATACTCAAACAGATGAACTTGAAGAAGGATTACTTGAAGTCCTTAGTGAGCATAATCTTAAGGAGGAAAACATACTTTATCCAATGATTGATAATGCAGTTGACGATAAGGAACTTGAAGATGTATTTTTCAGAATAAAAGATCTCTCACCGAAAAATTATGACAACTGAATTAATTTTCTCTTGTCGATTGCTCATAATTAATCCAAAATAATTTATTTGCGTCAAGAGAATGACTTGATTCAGATTAGTCATTATTACCATATTGACGATAATCTAAATGCATTTACTGATGAAACGAAATAATTATTTTTATCTTCTGTCGGCACTTATTGTCTTTTTTATATTATTTTTTTCAAGTTGTGATTCCGTTTCTGATCCACCACCCATAGTTGACAATACTTTTAACGGATTTGAGACATACCAGGTTGCAGAAATTTTCGCAAAAAATTGTGCGCAATCTGGCTGTCATTCCGGTACTGAACCGGAACACAATCTTTCATTTGAATCGTGGTCAAAGTTGATACTTGGTTCCTCCGGAAGACACTTTGGTGATACAACAGGGCATGAAAAATCATCAAATATTTTTCATGGTGCTGATGAATACGGAGGAGAGGCTGTAATTCCATTTAACGCTGAGCGTAGTTTACTTTATAGATTAATTATTGGAGATGTGGAAAATTCTTCATTCCGAATGCCTTATAACAAACCAAAGTTATCTGACAATGAAATCAACATAATCAGAGATTGGATAAACAATGGCGCTAAATCTTTTTCAGGTGAAGTTCCATACTCATCTTCAAATGATGAAATATTCGTTTGTAATCAGGCTGGTGATGAAGTGTCAGTTATTGATTTACAAAATAAACTTGTTAAAAGAACGATTGATGTTGATCTAAATCCGGCAAGCATTGATCATCCCGATCACATCACAAGAAAAGATGGATTTTTATATGTCGGGCTTGTTGCAGCAGGTAAAATACTTAAGATTGATATAAACACTTATCAAATAGTCGGAACTGTAAGCGGATTGGAATTCCCCGGGATGATAGTTTTCAGTAGTGATGGAAGAAAACTTTTTGTATCCAAATCTCCGCTCGCTCCAGGTGCAATAACAGGTGTGTACGAAATTGATCTGGCAACTATGACTCTGGTTTCTGAAATAAGCTTGCCAATTGCTGGTGTACCACACGCACTCGCGATTACACCAGATGATAAGCTGCTTATTGCGGATATGAAATGGGATAGAATTTATATCTATGACACACAGCTAAATGATTTTGATGGTGACCCAATTTTAATGTCACCCGGACAAACACCTTTTCATGAACCTATTCATGCCTACATATCACCTGATGGAAAATATTTGTATGTTTCCTGCAAGGGATCAGGTTACGTAATTATTTATGATGTTCAATCGCGTCAGGAAGCAGCACGTTTATCTATGGGCGATCATCCGATGCAGATGGCAATTACACCCGACGGGTCCAAAATTTATGTTGCAGTATTCCATGAAGGAAAAATTAAGGTCATCAAGAAAGATGGAACAAACTGGAGTATTGAAAATGAAATCTCGCATCATGCTTTTCATGATTTATGGGGAATTGATTTGACATCTGACGGCAAATATGTTGTTGCTACAAGTTCAAATGAGATGAATGGATATAAACCAAGATATAATCCGGTGGGAAAACAAAGAATCTCAAATGTGGCATTTGTGGAAACTGCTACAAATGAAGTGGTCAGAATTATTGATGTTGAAAGATATGCTTCAGGAATAAATGCAAGGTAATCAAATAGATTAACTCAACCCAGAAATTTCATTTCCTATTTGCTCTGAATATTCAAATATTTTAATTGCTTTTTCCTGATCGGCAGGTGTAAGATTTCGGATAAAAAAACACAGAATAAACAACACATTATTATTCTGCAGGAATGGAATACTCACCGCTGAATTTAATCCACTCTTCGAAGCAACCTCCGTTCTGAGAAAATTATTATTTAAAAAAATATCTTCAATCCACATTACTTTTTTTTGCTGCCATGTTCTGCCTACTAATCCAATTCCTTTTGCAAACTTGTGAACCGAACTGAACTTGGAGAATTTTTCAAAGTGTTTTGAAAGTTTACTCCAGAAGCCAGTCCAGACCATAAATTTCCCATCTTTTGAAGGAAGCCAGATTTCACCATACTCCCAATCGTTCAGCTTGCATATATTCTTTAGAAGGAATTGACTTGCTGAATTCAAATTCCCCCATTGACTCAGTTCAGATATTAATTTTTTTAATTCACTATCCATTAAATTTTTATTTTAACAATTTGTGAAATGTTCAGTCGTTAAAATATTTATTATTAGTTTTTGAAATTTTTCTGAGTGTCTCTTTAGAATCTTTATTGATTTCTCTATAGATATATATTCAACTTATATTTTAACTGCTGCTCTGCAGAGGTTTATCACCCGATTTTCTTTTTGAAATTCTACGGTCAACTGATAAGCCACCAGAGCCGAAAACAAAATATATAAGTAAGAGAACAAGCACAAGCGCTGAAAGTTCAAGCGACTGACCAACCGAAAGTAATCCTTGTTTAAGATGAACAAGAAATACTGCACCGAAAAGCACCGGAATCTGAAGCAGCGATCCGAGTCTGGTTATCAAACCAATTGCAAGTGAAAATCCTCCAATAATATGCGCAACAGTTATGTACGAATACCACCAATAAATTCTATCTTCCTCAGCAAGCCTGGTTATGGCTGCAGGATCTGAAGCAAGTATCCATCCACGAACAAATAATGCAACACCTAAAAATATTCTGATCAGACCGTATGCCAGATCACTGTTTTTATCTAACCACAACTTAAGCTTTTCAAAGAATGCCATTTTTTACTCTTGGATATTAATATTATGACGTAAATTATTTCAGATGTTTATTAGTATTTCTTAAAATATGAATAAACTTTTTAACCTGATATCATGATAGCATTTATTCAAGTGAAAAATCTTATCATCAAAAAAAATCAAGATTATTTTCCTAAATCACTTTTTACTTTTGATAATAAATAATCTGCAACAGCTTTAGCTTCATCTGGTTTTAATCCTGGATTTGGCATCGGCGGATAATCAGGATTAACTTTAACAGGATTTCTAATAAAAGCTATTAGCTGATTTTCCTTTCCAAAATATTTTGGGATTACTTCGTCATGCGGTGGACCAACTAATTTTTTATCAAAAGTATGACAAGATGCACATCGGACAGCGTAAAGTTCTTCACCATTGATTGTAACAACTTTATCGCTTCCTTTTAATTCAGCCAAGTAATCATCATACTTTGCTGCGAGCATTGTGTATTGAACTTTGTTTGAACCTGCAATAAGCATTTGATCACTCAAAGCATTGATTAATACAAAAAGTACCAGTAACACCAGTAAATATGCTGCAAATGTTTTGTTTGCGTTTTTATACAACTGATAAAGTAAGTGATAAGCTATGAATAAAAACACGACACTGAGAATTAAATAAAAGAAGAAAGCTCCTGATAATGAAGTTTTGGGCAGCAATATCATGTTAATAAATATCAATAACGGTATGCTGACTATTGCTGCAAATGTAATCTTTAAATAGAGTTGTACAGCAGACGACGAGTAATCTTCATTGGTATCCGCGTTAGATTTTTTAATGTTGTATTTTCTAAATAATAAAATAGCTCCTGTAACAGCAAGCGAAATAAGTATTAACAATAAAAATCTGAAAAGTACAACACCAGAGAACAGCTTTATTGATTCATCAGCAGCTAAAGAAGACTCAGTGTATATAGAACTTGTCATTGCCGCACTAAATAACCATAACGAGAAAAACAAAAGTATCGAACCAGCCAATCCTGAATTAATATCAACCTGTTTGAACATGTAAAACGAATTTTTATAACTGTAGATAAATAGCAAACCAATTACTAACAGCACCAGCGAATAAATAAGAAAATTAAGGTTGGGATTATTCTGGGATTGAAATAGTTGTGCTAGAATAAGGATTACAGTTATGCCTGGAAGGATACAAAACATAATCCCTGTCATTTTATTGAACAGAACCGTATCCATAATATCTTTTGAAAGCGATTCATACTTTACATCAAGATCTTTGCTTGCTTTCCGCTTCAGATAAATTGAGATTAAAGTTCCCCATAAAATTATACTGCTGAATACAATGAACAGCATCATGACAATTACTAACATATATCCGATCAATTCAATGTGTTCAGTTGATTGAGGTAACGTGAAATTTTTAAGCCACTCCATACTTTCCTGTAATTATGTTTAACTGAGTTGGTGTAATGAAAAAGAAAAAATTAATGAGATAAAATTCTCTGTTCAAGATACAATTATCCCTGAATTTCAGCAAAAAAATAATCAAAAATCTTTCTTTTTAAAAATCCTGCTGCTTAAAAAGAAAGGAATAAATATCCAGATGATAAGGCAAATAAAAGAAATAATCATCCCGGATGAACTGCCGAAAAATCTTTGAAATACAGCTCCGGTATAACCCATCAAAGCGGCGATATCAAACTTCATTAAAAATAGTATTCTTCCGAGATCAATCGGGTTAAGTACACTTAAAATTATCATGGCATTTTCAAGCGGGTAATCCTGAAAATAATATATAACCAAAAGAATGATTCCGTCGTAAACAACTGCAAGTACCAACCAGATTAAAATTGCAATACCAAGTCCTTTTGATTTGTCATCCTGCTTTACAGAAATCAAAAACGAAAGTGCAATGAAGATGAACGTGAGTAAAATTCCGATCAACAGTAATAAAATAAATCCATCAATCTGCTCACCAACTTTTCCAAACAACAAAAACGGCACAGAAAATCCGATTGCGAATCCTGCAGAAAGTGGAATTGCAGTTCCTAAAAATATTCCGAGAAAAAGTGATTTCCTATCAATCGGTTGGCTCAGCATCATCTCGATAAATTCTCTTGAATTATAAAAATATATCGAGCCAAAAATGATTGACACAAGCGGAATGACTATTATAATTATGTTCATCAGACTGATGTATGCTTTGTTTCCATCTCCGCTAAAAGTAAATAATCCATATCCAACCAGAAAGAAAAAGAAAGTGTAAAGCAAAACCCACTTGCTTCTGATTGTGTTGTGGATTTCGTAAAGTAATATTTTTTTAACGAGTTTCATTTCAAATTTAAATTAGTAAACTCTCTCTGTATCTCTCTCTTACAAGGAGAGAGAATTGTTATCAATATAAAATGTTTATTTTTTATTTCTGTCAGCAAAATATTTTAAAAGTGTGAACTCAAATTAGTCCTTCTCTTCTCAAGAGAAGGATTAGGATGAGTTCACTTTAATTAAGTCTTCACTCCGAATTCTTTTTTGATTTTCACAACTACGCCATCCAAATAATTTATCACTTCTTCATTCTTAAATCTTATCACTTTCAATCCAAGATGATTTAAGATTTTTGTTCTTTCCTTATCTGCTTTTAATCTATATTGATGGAATTTTCCATCAAGTTCGATTATAAGCTTCATTTCGTGGCAATAAAAATCAGATACGAAAAAAGTTTCCTTACCCGTCAAATCGTGAAAGATCGGATACTGTCTATAAAATTTCTTCCCTAATTTTTTAGCTCGAACTGATTCCCAAAGTAATCTTTCAGATTCGGTTGAATTCTTCCTAAGTTCACGACACACAGACTTGGCAACTTCGACTGATTTCCTTTTATTGTTGAGACTCATACAACTTTCTCTGTATCTCTCTCTTAAAAAGAGAGAGAATTGTTATCAATATATAAGGCTTAATTTTTATTTCTGTCAGCATATAAAGTGTTTTGTTTTTATACCAATAAGTCCTTCTCTTCCCAGGAGAATGATTAGGATGAGTTCTGATTCTGGCTCATCAGCTCAGCAATTGCTCTTTCAAGCTTTGTTTCATTTTTATCTTCGAGCAACGACTGAACACTGCCTTTAAACTTTATTTCTCCTTCCAGTAAAAAAATAATTTCATCTGAAAGTTCCTGTACTTCATTCATAAGATGCGAAGTCAGAATTATTGTTTTCTTTTTCTCTTTCTGTTTCAGAACAAGATCTTTGAAATAGCTGCTTGAAATCGGGTCAAGTCCGGCAGTTGGTTCATCAAGAATTATAATTTTGGAGTTGAATGCAAATGCAATCAAAGCAGATATTTTTTGTTTTGTCCCACCCGAAAGATTTTTAAACGGCTTCTCCATTTCAGGCGTAAGCTTCAGTGATGAAAGAATTTCTGCATCATCAAACTCATTACTATTTCTGATTGACTTTATCAGCGAAATAATTTCATTACCAGTCAGGTTTTCAGGATACCTTGCTATCTGTGGCATGTAACCAATTTTATTTCTGTAGAGATAATCATCTTTTACTATTGTTCCATCAACTTCGATAATTCCGGATGTTGGTCTTACAAGTCCGAGGATTGTTTTTATCAAAGTAGTTTTTCCGGAACCATTTGGACCAACAACAGCAGTAACTTTTCCTGCTTCAATAGTTAAATTAATATTCTTCAGAACATGATTCTTTCCAAAATTTTTAACGAGATTGGCTACTGTTATCAATTCACCATCCTCATTCGTGGTTTCGGATCGGTGAGTGCTTCCGGAGTTATTGCCGGAATAATACTTTCTGCAATATTCAGAATATCTATAAATAAACTATGCAGAAGTACCAAAGAAGTTGGATGAGATTCAATCATCATCGAAAACATTGTAACCGGTCGGAAAGGAATATCACCGAATCCATCTTTGTTGAGATCGTATCCATCATAATCAGCCCAATAATTTTTTTCGAATGTGTTAAAATTCTGTCTGCTGTTAGTTGAAATATCAAATGAATTTGCTGCGAAATTGTTATCATAAAAATAATTTTCCATTGAGTTTGCCATCAGCTTCAATGCCCAGCCGTTTTTGGTAAAATTGTTTTTTTCAACTGTAACTCTGCTGCTGCCTTCCATGTATAATCCGATAGAATTTTCATCAAAAATATTTTTTTCAATATGACTGTCAGAAATATCTTTCAATAATATTCCGTACGAAGCAGCACCCCAGTTTTTTAGAAAATGATTTTCAAACATCAGTACATTTTTTGTGTACATAACTGCTACTCCGGCTCCGTTATTCAGAAAAGTGTTACTTGAGTATGAACAGCTATCTGAAAACATAAAGTGAAGCCCGTATCGAAGGTTTCTTTCGCTGTGGTTATTAATTATCTTCCCGTGACGAACAAACTCAAAATAAATTCCATCACGATGGTTATATACTTCATTACCTTCTATCGTAATATCGCGGCAGTACCATAGATGAATTCCGTTTCCTGAGTTCGATTCTCTTTTTCCCTCGCCTCTGATAAAATTATTCCTGACAATACAATCAGCTGACTTGGCAAGATAAATAGCAAAGAAATTGTTATTAAATTTATTTCCAGTTATTACGCAATGCCGTACTTCTTTTAATCTTATCCCTGCATTTTCTTCAAGAAAACTTATTCCGGAATTATTAATCGTAAGACCTGATATTTGAACATCATTTGAAACAATAGTAAATATCTCTCCGGTACCTTTTCCATCGATGACGGGAAAATTTTCTCCGATGATTGTTAGCTTTTTATTGACAATTATATTTCCTTCAGCATATTCTCCAGATTTAACTAAAATTGTATCGTAATCATTTGATTGAGAAATAGCTTTGAGAATTGTATTGATTGGTCCGGAGTTGGAGACGATAATTACTTTAGCAGAGGTAAGGGTTGCAAATAATGTAAAGGAAAGAAAGAATATTAGTTTTATTTGAGTTGGCATCTGACAATATCAATCAATATATATTTTGAGATTCCGGACTTTCCTGCCAAAGCAGTAAATCCGGAATGACGATCCGCTCACATACTTCTTTGTTTAACCATTTCAATCACATCAACCCAGTTTAATATGCTACCACTACTTTCCGCTATAAACTTTTGTCTGGAAACTTCACTTTCAAACGACATCACATTTAATCCCATCGGACTTCTGATATTTTCATTGTGAACATAGAACGCTGAGTTAGCATCAATTAAAGTTTCAGGAACTGCAAAATCTGTTACTAAAAATTTTTGATTAGCATCTCCGATTAAATTTTTTACCAATGCATAATCAATCATGCATCCAACTTCATCAAATTTGAATACTTTTCCTTTGTCAGTAACAATCTCCGAACCGAAGCGGTTATCTGAGATCAACATCCGACAAAACTCACATTCATCTTGTCCATAATTTATAGGCTCAGGATTGCTTCCACAAGATGTGGTTCCGAAAAAAAAGAGTGCGAGTAAGAATAAAAATGATGATTGACTACGGTTAAACAATTCAATCCTAGCTTGTTTTACTTTTTCTATTCAAAAATAAAGCGATTACAGCAATTAAAACGACCACAGCAATAATTAAAGAACCAAAATGCGGCATTGAAACAGCATTGAAGTTTAAAAGCATTTTTGAACCTATTAATGGGGGCTGGTACGCCATTCCGGGAACTTTTATTGCAGCATTCGGATCAAGATCATGACCATAATCATATCCCCACAAATAAAAATCATAAAGTCCGACAGCAGCCATTACAACAAAAAGTACAATCCAGATATAAACGAGAATACGTTTCCCGAGTATGCCTGAGATCAGACCGAACAGCGTCATAAAAATAATTACGAAGGGCATAATTGTTAACTCAGGTATAGCATCCGGTTCAATTCTTTTCATTCCAATATAATGGTTTAGACCATTAATGTTTTCAAGATCATGTTCTTGTTGTCCGGTAATTTTATTTATCCAGATTTCCAAACCGATTCCTTCAGGATATTGAGGAGCTTCAAGATCAATATACCATATCGGAAAAAAGAAAGTTAAAATTAAAATGAGTGAAGCAACGATGATTAATATTTTTGATTGAGTTTTCATAAGATAAATATGTAGCACAGATTAAATAATCTGTGCTACGATTTCATTAAATTAATTATTTCCCTGTTCCATAAGTGATCGCCACGTTTGAACCTTTGGGCGATACTCTTATATATCCCTGCATTTCCTGGTGAAGTGCTGAACAGAAATCAGTGCAGTAAAATGGATATATTCCTTCCTTTTGTGGAGTCCACACAATAGTCTCGGTAGCGCCGGGCATAATCAGCAATTCGGAATTTTGCATTCCTTTAACTGCAAAACCATGAGGAATATCCCAATCCTGTTCAAGATTTGTTACGTGAAAATAAACAACATCACCAACTTTAATACCTTCAATATTATCTGGTGCAAAGTGTGTTCTGATTGTTGACATGATAACGTGTACTACATTTCCTTCTCTGACAACACGAGCATCCTTCTCTGCTTTAACTCCATACGGATGAGAATTTTCTTCAATAGGATAAATCTTTTTAGAATTTTTCATAATGATGTCTGCAGGAATTGCCTGAGCATAATGCGGCTCACCAATTGTCGGGAAATCCAAAAGCAGTTTCATCTTATCACCCGTGATATCAATTAACTGGGCTGACTGTGTCAACTCTGGTCCGGTGGGCAGATATCTGTCTTTCGTAATTTTATTTAGAGCGATTACATACTTACCCCAAGGTTTCCTTGTATCGCCTCCGGGAATGCAGAGATGACCAATAGAATAATATGCAGGAATTCTGTCAACAATTTCCCAGGAACCAACTTTCCATTTTACTATTTCTGATGAAATGAATGAAGATGTATAACCATAACCATTATCATCAAATTCTGTGTGTAGTGGACCAAGTCCAGGATTTTGAACTTCACCTGCGATCGTAGCTTCATATTTTAATACTGGTATTCCATCAATAGTAGTTTCGAATTCTTTGTTCTCAATTGCTTTAAGCATTTTGTTGAATGAATGAACAGGTATCATAGATGCAAGTTTACCACCGGCTGCTATGTATTCACCTGTTGGATCAACATCCACACCATGAGGAGATTTTGGTGTTGGCAGATAATAAATTAAACCGGGGCATTCTTCAGGAAGCAGAACTTTCACGCTCTTTTTCTCTTCCGAAATTCCCATATGTTTCTTTTCATCAAAATAATTTCTTAAGTAGCTTGTACTAAAAGTTTTTGCTTTACCTTGTTTAACATACTCTTCGGCTTTTTTCCAGTTTACCGCTGCAATAAAATCTTTATCATTTTGTGAAGCATTAACTTCAAGCAAAGTATTTGCCTGTTCTGTGTTGTAGCTTGTGAAGAAAGCCCAGCCGTGAGAGACACCTTTTCCTGAATGAGCTAAATCATAATCAAATCCCGGAACAAGGATTTGGAAAGCAACATCCATTGCCCCTTCTTTATTAACGCTTATAAAACTGATAGTGCCTTTGAAGTTTTCTTTGTACGAACTGATTGGAACATCTTTTTCAGGAATTGGAACACTGAATCTGGTTGAAGCAACAACATACTCGGTATTCTCAGTTATGAATGGAGAACCGTGATTACCACCCGAGTTTGGAATTTCAATTATCTCAGCCGTTTTAAAAGTTGAAAGATCAACTCGTGCAACTCTTGGAGTATTATTTCCATTAATAAAAATCCATCTGCCGTCTGCAATTCCATCTGTCTGAGAAAGTTTCGGATGATGAGCATCATCCCACGGAACAAAACCATGTGAGGTCATAAACATTGGTTTTGATTCTTCTGAATAACCCCAGGCTTTTTCCGGGTCTTGTGAGAAAACAGGAATTACTCTAAACAATCTTCCACTCGGCAGACCATAGACACCAATCTGTCCACTGAATCCTCCAGAAGTGAAAAGATAAAAGTCATCATAAGTACCGGGTGCAACATAAACTCTTTCTGCTACATCCCCAGCCGTTAAATCTTTTGATTCCTGGCAGCCATAATGTAAAATCACAAATGCAGCTATTACTGCAAGACCAACAAGAATTGTGTTCAAATATTTGCGGTTCATAAATTTTCCTCCCATTTTATTATTTCTTTGTATTTTGATTTTTTAGTTCTTCATCGAGAAGTCTGAAATACTCAAGCAATGCACGTGCATCTTTAAGAGAAACATTTTGATTTGTCATCTTTGTCATATACTCAGCAAGCATTTGTTTACTGTGTGGATGTTTCTCAAGATTTTCATCAGGATTTAAAACTGTGTTCATAAAAAATTCAGGTGTGACTCTTTGCAGTACATTTCTTTGTGCCGGACCAACATATCTCTCATCAAGTTTATGACAGGCTGCACATTTCGATTCAAATATTTTCTCACCATCCGCTGCCATTGTTTTGTCAATCGGTCCAAGGTTTAGTTTCTTTTTAACAGGACCAAAACCGTTTTCAAGTTCCCAATCAGAAAGTCCGGAAGTATTGGTTTTCTGATCTACTGATTTACCCGTATCACCTTCTTTATTTTCTCCGCCACAAGCGAACAAAAAGAAAATCATCAGTACAGTCACTAATGAAATTATGGCATTTTCAGATAAGGCATTTTTTATTCTAACTCTCATTTATATTATTCCTTTATTATGGTATTAGTTTGATGTGATTTTACTTTTTTCTATCGAAAAATAGGGATTTTTTAGGATTTTACATAATCAGATAAGATTGTCTGATTAAAAATACTAAAAGATTTGATAAGTGTCAACTACTAAATTTAATTAGGTATAGAAGGAAGATTGAGTAGTGACCGTGCTATACTATAAACAGCTTATGAATTAAGTTGTAAAATTTGGAGATGTTGTGCATGCAGAATATAATTTATTTAAACACATTATTCTCCTCAAAAAGATAAATTTAAAAGAGAGAAAATACATTTCTGTAGGATTAACTATTATTATTTTTTTTGTTGATGAACAATTAACATCAGTTGATAAAATTTTTGTCCTTAATGAAATCTGTAAATCATTAAGAGAAAAGTTTTTGAATAGTTTGTTATTGCTTTTATGTAAACATTGCAATCGAAGTAATTACTTTTTAACCGAATTAATTTTTGTGTGTGAGAATATTTTATTTGTTCTAACTTTTAATTCAGGCTTAAAATTTTCAGAGATATTCATGGCGGGCAATTAAAAAATTGTCCCTCTGAGTCGAAAAAAAATTATTGCTAATTAAATATTAGTTATTAAAACGAGAATCAAGATGCTATGTTTGATTCCAAATAACCCTCTCTTATCTAAGTTGCTTACTTCAATCTATGTAAGTGTCATAATTCATATCCAATATTATTTTCCCAAAATAAAACCAATACGAGGGCTAAAATGAAAAAATTTAGTTCATTAATTTTTATTTCTGTTTTGATGCTAATAAATGCACAGGCACAACAGAACCTAACAGATCCAATGAAACAAAAGCTTGAGGAACTATCCCGCTTTGGTGTAGAGTATAATTTTTTAGATGAAAACACCATTGAACTTGAGGATAAACAAAATGGTTGGAAAAGCAGAAAAACACTTGAAGAACCAGAAACCGAAGCAATATACAACTGGGCAAACCTGCGTGATATCCCCGTACTCGAAATAGACCCAACGCAGGTTGATACAACAAAATGGGCTGGCTGGTATAATTACTGGACTTATGTACCTGTATCAAATGGAAGTGTACCATTTCCGTTATGGGCTTATGATTTCGATGGAAATGGATTTTCAGAAGTATACGGTATCTTCGGGGGCATAGGGTTTGGGGACACACGTGCATTTGAAGTTTATCCGGATGGAAGTTCTGCTCAACGATATTATTATAATATTCTTCCCTCTGCAGCAAGCACACAGATATTGGACATTGATAAAAATGGTTTTAAGGAGGTGGTATTTGTGAGTGGCGATAAAACTTATGCTTTTGAACAACCGACAAACACATCTATACCAACACAGTTAAAATTCATATTCGATAAGTATGATGGCTTAGGTGCATATCTTTCCCATGAACGAATGACATATATGGATGAAGACTCGTTGATTGATTTTGTTCATAGAGGAGCTGATACCAGTATAGTAGATGGTTATATGTTGTGTGTCTCGGAATACAATAAATTAATACAAAATTTCGATAGAGTATGGTATATCCAACCACCAAATAATGAGTTTGATGGATACGATGTAGGAGATTATGATGGTGATGGGTTAATGGAAATTCTCGCAGGTTCTTTGTGGGGTAAAGTTTGGGTTATTGAAAACACGGCTGACAATATGTATCAGGTAACATTCCAGGACACTCTTCCTTTTGTAAATCTATTTTACCAAACTTCCGGCGACATCGATGGAGACAAGAAAAGAGAATTCTTTGTTGGTGCAACAATGGGTAGCGGCAATTGGACTGTAATGTTTGAAACTGATGGTGATAATCATTACACCCCTAGATTTATTTTTCATCTCTTGTCAGGCGGTTCACTTGATGACCCGACTTACATAACAGATGACGTTGATGGAGATGGAAAGGTTGAATTTGCAATCTTGAGTGGGGGATACTTATACATATTCAAATCCGATGGCGATGATGCATGTTATCTTTGGTATTTGAAACAAGGTCCTGAAAGCTTTCAGTTCAATTTTTTCGACGTGGACGGGGACACGATTAAAGATATACTCTGGTCCAGTATTAGAAATAATAGCTGGACAACAGATATCTTTAAAGGTTCACTAATAGATGATGTTAAAGACAAACAACCATTATTACCAGACAAAATAGAACTTAAGCAGAACTACCCAAATCCTTTTAACCCAATTACAAAAATTCAATATTCATTAAATACGAGGCAGTTTATTACATTAAAAATTTTTGATGTTCTTGGCAGAGAGCTTACAACATTGATTAACATGGAAAAAGAAGCGGGATTACATAATGTTGAATGGAATGCAGAAGGTTTTTCATCAGGTGTTTATGTATATAGATTACAAACAGAAAAGCAAAGCATCTCAAGGAAGATGCTATTAATAAAGTAAAAGTTAACCTTATGTAAGAAAGGAGAGATACAATGAGTCCACCAGATATAAATAAAGCTGAACGGCAGTGTTTGCAGCACTACCGCTCAGCATAAACGACAAATAACCAGGTTCCTTCGCACAAGGTTTATCCCGCATTGCGGGAAAAATCTCTTATAAAGAGAAAGCCTTTTTATTTGCCGGTTTAAAATTGTCAATCCTGCAAAAAGAAACAAATAATTTATTAATCCGTTCTTTGAAATCGCATTATGCTGAATTCATTTCAGCATCTTGTTCCTTAAAAGATTCCGAATCAAGTTCGGAATGACAGATTGAAAGAGCACAAAAATATATGGAGAGTAAAAAATGAAAAACACGATTAAAATATTATTGCTCAATCTGCTTTTTATGCAGATTGCTTTCTCACAAGGATGGGAAACATTATACACTCTGCCCGATGCAGTTAAAGGCGCAACGAGCACTGCATCAGATGGCTATGGTGTTCACCTTGTTGGTATTTATAATACTAATGTAGTAAAACACTTTTGGGTTGGTAACGACAATACAATAGTCTGGAGTACACTTGCTGTAACCGGAGGTGAAATGCCTCAGGTTACTTTGTATGACGGAATTCTTAGAGTTACCATGAGAGTAATAGTTACCGGAGTTCATAAAATTAGAATTTATCAGAGTGAAGATGGTGGTTATGCCTGGACTCAATTTACTGATTATGAACCACCAGGTCATCCGGCTATTTTTAATTTAATTGCTTATTCGGATGGCGTTGGTACGCATATAACTTGGGATAATAATCCTAATTCTGGTCATAACAATTTTCAGAATGAAGTTTATTACGTTAGATACAATGAAAATCCACCAGGATTTTCAAGTTTTAAAAATGTTACAGATCTTACATCACCATCTCAAGGCGGACGTCCAAGAGTAGCAGTTTCAGGTAACAAAGCTTGTATAACATTTCTTAATGCGACCAACTTCGGTAGGTTAACATCGCGAGATTTAAACCTTGATAATAATACGTGGGACTCATTCTACCGGTTTGGTCCTGCTGATTCGCCTCAACTTACAGTGAGTGAAGCTTCAATAGGCGAAATATTCTACACTGTCGGCAAGAGTGATATTATAGTTGGCTGGCCCTGTACTCAAGGTCTTATTTCTTATTATCGCCAAAAAGATGCTGCAAGCTGGTCTTATGGTAGTTCTCTTGGTTGCACAGCAGGAGTTGAGAATATGCGTAATGTATTAATTAACAGTGAAGGAATCCTACGTTTGTTAAATTACAACCCGGAAATTGGTGTTGAAGCATTGACATACAACACTTCTACAGGTAATTGAAAGCAGTGAAACTATAGAAGGATTAACTGGAGATCAGAACCAGGAGTCCCCTATGCTTTCGGGTGGACAGTATGGTATTTACTATTTCTTCGATGCAACATCTCCAGCATGTCATCAGCATATGCGTCGCAAGGCATTAGTCCCGGTTGTTACTGGCAGTCAAACAGTGAGCGTCGGTTGGAATATGCTGGGAATTAATCTTGCCCGATTCCAGCTTTTCAAATCCTATGTGTTCCCAAATAACGCTGGTGTTTACAAATATGATGGCGGGTATGTTGCAGCCGATCCACTTCAAAACAATCTAGGTTATTGGGTTCAGTTTTCCTCAAATCAGACAATTGATAAAGCAGGATCAATAATAAATTCTATGAGGATGGTTGTAAAAACTGGATGGAATATTATTGGTTCTATTACCTGGCCAGTTGCGGTTTCAGAAGTTACAACAGATCCTCCCGGCATCCTTGCAGATGGAAAATTTTATGTTTATTCCGGCGGTTATGTTCAAACAAATACACTATGGCCGGGATTGGGTTTTTGGGTAAAGACTACTCAGAATGGTCGCATAATTTTAGAAGGTCGTTCAGAGTAATACAATGAAGAGGAAGGTTCTGAAGTTGATTCTTACGACAAGTTTACTGTTACGGATAATGTTGGATTTACTCAAGACCTGTATGTCCGTAATGCTCATTTAGTTGGAACTACTGAGTCTCTTGAAATGCCGCCACCACCTCCAGATGGTGAGTTTGATTCAAGATTCAGCAGCAATGATATAATTCGTACAGTTGACCCTGATAGTGGCACCGTTGACATTTCAATTGATATTAATGCTGCAAATTATCCTGTTACTATCACGTGGGATTTAAAAACAGAAAATGAAATTAACTATTCTTTTATTGGTGATAGCGGTTTTGGAAAAATTTCAGACATACATTTGAATAAGGGAAACGTTAATTTGAACGGAACGGGTAAAAATAAATTCAGACTTTTTGCTTCAACCAATAAAATGAATAACTCAAATTCTCTTCCTACTAATTATTCATTGATGCAGAATTACCCGAATCCTTTTAATCCAACAACAAGGATTGATTTCGTAATTATTGAAAATGGTTTTACTTCATTGAAAGTTTACGATTTACTAGGTCGTGAAGTTGCAACCCTGGTTAACGAGGATTTGCAGTCAGGAACTTATTCTGCTGAGTTCAATGGAAGTAATCTCCCAAGCGGAATTTACTTCTATACACTAACTTCAGGCAATTTTACAGCGACAAAGAAATTAATTTTATTAAAGTAACTATTACATTTAGGGGACACTTTCAACAGTGTCCCCTTTTTATATTCTAGTCGAATATTCAAACAGTCGAATCCGGGGTAGGTGTAACGAGTTCGGCTTCTTTTCGTTTTTTTATCTTTGCAGTCAATCTTTCATCAAACAACTTGGCAATTTCTGCGCCGAGAATAAAAACAGCAGCAGAATAATAAATCCAGAACGCAACTACAATTACCAACGCATAAGCGCCGTAAATCCTGCTGAATGTAGTAAAATTAGATAAGTAAATACCGAAAAGAATTTTAGCACCCACCCAGAAAATTGCAGCCCACATTGCACCGATTGCAACAGACCGTTTGCGAATTTTGATAATGGGTATGAACTTATAAACGACAGCAAAGATGAAAAACATCACAAAGAATGAAAACGATGCAGTAAAAACTCTTTGCAACAAAGGATGATTAAAAAATTGCAGATAAGGAGTTGACTGAGCAAATGAAACAAGAAAATCAAGTATCGGGATTGTTAAAATGAAAACAAGAAACACCAATACAATAATTATAATTACCAGAAAATCACGCAGTTTTCCAAGAAATATGTTGATGTCTGTGTCTGTTCCAAAAACTTTATTTAACACAGTTCTGAGACTACTTGCAAATCCACTGGCTGCAAAAAACAAACCGATTATACCAACCCATCCGGCAATATTTCTATACTCAACTACCTCTTTGACCCGATCAAAAATAACTTCCTTTACAAAGTTGGCGTAAGTTGAATAAGGTATTACAGTATCAATAAGAGTATTAATTTGCATTTCTACTTCAACTGAGTTCAGAAATTTTCCAAGCAGCCAGAAAATAATTAATGTCATTGGAATTATGCAGACAAACAATGAAAATGCTAATCCGCCAGAGAGGAGAAAGAGATGATGGTGATCTGTTCTGTTGTACAATCCTCCGAAATAATGTTTGCTAAATTTTTCAAACCAGTGCCAGGCAGGAATCAGATGAAGAAAATAACGCAGCTTTCTGAATGATTCATATACTTTCGTCTCCTTTATTTTCTCGAGCAGTTTATTAATCACCGGTCATTATCCGCGGAATTGTGTTGAAATAAATATCTGCAAGATCATCCACTGAAACTTTAATATCATCGTTAATTTTTAACTCTGAACCACCAACTTCCCCTGCATGAATGCATGGCTGCATGGATGTATGAACGATGTTTTCAAATTTTTCTTTTTTATCTGGTGATATTGAAACAATGATTCGTGATTGTGATTCTGAAAAATATGAAAAATCCTTTCTTGACTTGATCGGGATTGATACTTCAGCACCAAACTTTTTTTCTTCATTTATGATACAACACTCAGCGAGTGCACAAATTATTCCTCCTTCTGAAATATCGTGAGCAGAATTAATTAATTTATTTCTGATGAGTTCGAGAACTGTATCTTGTAATTTCTTTTCTACATGCAGATTTAGCTGCGGACAATCACCTTCAACTTTTTTATGAATTACTTTTAAATACTCGCTGCCACCAAGCTCTTCTTTATCTTCTCCTAACACATAAATCAAATCACCTTCGTTTTTGAAATAGGAAGTTGTGATGTGTGAAAGGTCTTCAACTAATCCGAGCATTCCAATTGTTGGAGTTGGATAAACTGAGAGACTAGTCCCGACCTTATCGGGATCAGGAGATTCATTATAAAAACTTACATTACCACCGGTAACCGGAGTATCAAAAAATCTGCAGGCTTCTCCCATTCCAGCAATTGCTTCTGCAAACTGCCAATAGATTTCCGGTTTGTAAGGATTTCCGAAGTTCAGACAATTTGTAATTGCTAATGGAATTCCTCCCGAGCAAACAATATTTCGTGCTGATTCAGCTACTGCAATTTTTGCACCTTCTTTCGGATTAAGATAAACATATCTTGCATTGCAATCGGTTTTCATCGCGAGTGCCTTGCCTGCCTTACCGTCAGGCAGGTTAGTTCCTTTAATATAAATCACTGCTGAATCACAACCGGGACCAACAATTGTGTTTGTTCTAACCATTGAATCATACTGTTCGTAAACCCATTTCTTGGAAGCAATGTTTGGTGAAGAAAATACTTTCTGAAAAGTTTCCTGGATATCCTGCCTGCCGGCAGGCAGGTCTTTTGGTTCAGGCAAAGATGAGAAATCAAATATTCTTTTTTCGTTAATGTATGATGGTTCTTTTTGTTCCCGAATGTAAACAGGTGCACCGCCTCCAAGTACTAAATCAAAAGGAGGAAGTTCAGCCTCGAGTTTTCCTTTGTAATTGATGAATAGTTTATCATCATTAATTACTTCACCAATAATTTCACAATGCAGATCCCATTTTTCAAAAACTTCTCTAACTCTTTCTTCATAGCCTTTTTTCACAACACACAACATTCTTTCCTGACTTTCAGAGAGCATAATTTCATAAGCACTCATTCCCTCTTCACGTAATGGAACTTTATCAAGATTTATTTTCATTCCTGATTTACCTTTTGCACTCATTTCACTTGTTGAGCAGGAAATTCCCGCTGCACCCATATCCTGGATTCCGATCAGATATCCTTTGCGAATAATTTCAAGAGAAGCTTCAAGCAAAAGTTTTTCAGTAAACGGATCTCCAACCTGAACCGAAGGACGTTTCGATTCAGATTTTTCCGAAAGTTCTTCAGATGCAAAAGTTGCACCGTGAATTCCATCTCTTCCCGTTGATGAACCGACAATCATCACAGGATTTCCTTCACCTTTTGCAACAGCACTTGCGAATGTATTCGTCTTTACAATTCCAACTGCCATTGCATTAACTAATGGATTTCCCTGATATGATTCATCGAAATAAACTTCTCCGGCAACTGTTGGAACACCAAAGCTGTTTCCGTAATCACCGATTCCTTTTACAACTCCAGCAAACAAATAACGAGTACGTGCATCATCAAGAGTTCCGAAACGAAGAGAGTTGAGAGAAGCAATTGGTCGAGCACCCATTGTGAAAATATCTCTCATTATGCCACCAACTCCTGTCGCTGCGCCCTGATATGGTTCAACTGCAGAAGGATGATTATGACTTTCAATTTTAAATGCAACTGCAAGTCCATCTCCAATATCAACGAGTCCGGCATTTTCTTCACCAGCACCGACTAATAATCTCCCACCACTTCTTGGAAGAGTTTTTAGTTGGACAATTGAATTTTTATAACTGCAATGTTCGCTCCACATCACACTGAAGATTCCCAACTCGGTAAAAGTTGGCGTCCTGCCTAATATCTTTAATATTCTTTCATATTCTTCTTTATTGAGTCCGTGCTCTATTGCAAGTTCGAGAGTAACTTTAGGTTCTTTCATCAATTCAATTGTTTTTAATTTAAGTGTGAAATTTTAGGTAAGAAATATAAAGGATTTGTAAATGTTATTGAAAGCAGGTAGCCTCAACCTTCAGGTTGAGGTAAAATATTTCTTGGGTCTAATATTCGTTATCCTACGCAAGCTAAAGCTTGCGGCTACCAGATAAGCTACCAATTTGATTCCCAATCTTCTAAATTATAATTCGTTGATCCTTTAAAAGGATATTGCTTCCAATGTTCAACCAGTCCGGCTCTTACCGGATTATTCAAAATATATTTTATATGTATATCAAGATTTTCTTTGCGTCGCAGAATATGATCATAATAACCCTTTTGCCATTCAATCTCAGGATCATTTTTAGATAACCAGTATCCGGTTTTTTGCTTAAACATATCCAAACATTTTTTTATATCTGAATTTGATTTGTCTCCAGTCAATGTTAAATGAGCGTGATCTGGCATGAAGAGGTACACAAAAGCAGAACAATTATATTTTATCAACTCAGCTAATAATATTTTTTCAAATACTCTAAAGATGCTTTCTTCTACAAATAGCTTATTCCTATCCTTTATACAAATTGTAAATGATACAACTCTCTCACCTCTATAGATTTCAGAATCAAGCCTGTGTTTCTTCTCTCGTATTGGTTTCATTTCAAATTAGATCTGGTAGTCTCAGTCTTTAGCCTGAGAAAAATTTCTGACTTTGCAAACCTCAACCTAAAGGTTGAGGCTACCACTCTATTATTTAATACTAATGTACTTTTCCCAAATTTTATAAAGCTGATATGTCGCATAAACATCTTTCGAACAATATACTGCAATATCTTTTATTCTTCCGGCTTCATAAAGATTTTTTACATCCATACCTGAAATGTCTTTTGATTTTGGTGATTCAATCCCGAATGACTGGCAATAAAAATCGAGATTAAATTTTCTTGTTGAGCCATAAAAAGTAAATTGCTCCAGTAAATCAATGTGTTCATCGCCATAACGGTAACCCATTAAATTCTTGGTGACTTTAACTCCAACCATCGCTGATCTCATCATTAAAAAAGGAACATCAAAATTTCTTCCATTGAATGTGATGAATTGGTCGACTTGTCTTGCAATTCTCCAAAATGATTCGAGCATTTCTTTTTCTGAAAGTCCTTTGTATTGCACTTTTCCTCCGTCTGTGGCGGATTCAATTGTCCATTCTTCTTTCATTTGACTTTCATAATAGACATAAGATTTTTCTTTCTCTACATCATAAATTCCAATTACTATACATTTTGATGTAAACGGATATAAACTTGTGTAACGCACAGCATCATCAATCATCAGTTGTCGTTTTTCTGTATCGGGTTCTTTATCTGCATATCGGAGGAGATATTCTCTCTGACTCTCAGCAAGAGATTCGAAAGGATAAGCGCAGGTTTCAATATCGAAAACTATTCTTCTCATTTTGCCTCCTATTTTTTTATTGTTGTCATTGCGAGCGACCTGCCTGCCGGCAAGGCAGGAGCGAAGCAATCTTAAGACTAAAATAAGATTGCTTCATCCCTATAAATAGAGATTCGCAATGACAAAATGATTATTTTCTTAAAACTTGAACTGTTGGTTCAAACACTTTTACTTTTTCAATAAAACTTTCGGGCAGTGGAGCAGACATTCTTGTTTTTGGGTCCACATGAACGATAACTACTTTTCCATCAACGATAACTTTGTTTGTTCTCAGATTTACAATCAAATGATCATATCCGAAAGATGATTTTTTAATAAAACTTATTCTTGAATACACGTCAAGGATATCATCGTGGTGCGCATAACCACTGTAATTTATTTCATTACGTACAATAAAAAACAAATTTCCATCCGAGAAAATTCCACCTTTAGGAATTAATCCCGCAGCTTTTGCATATTCTAATCTTGCAGTTTCAAAATAATTAATATAAACGGCGTTATAACAAACCCTGAGCATATCAACTTCGTGAAATCGAACTGTTACTGAAATTTTATGTTTGAAATCCTTTAAAGTTAACTGTTGATTCATTTGAAAACCTCATCAAGAATGTTTGCAGCTTTCTCAATATCATCATCATTAATATCAAGATGCGTGACTGCACGAAGTGAATCTATTGTACCCGGAGTCAGGATCAATCCTAATTCTCTGCATTTAATCAATCCTTCTTTGGGTGTCATATTGAGTGGTTTGAACAAAATAATATTTGTCTGGACCGCTTCCATATTTATTTCAAGATTTGGATTTTCTTTTATTCTTTCGGCAAGATGTTTTGCTCTCCAGTGATCTTCTTTTAATCTTTCACGATTATTTTGAACTGCATACAATGCTGCTGCGGCAAGGATGCCGACTTGTCTCATTCCACCTCCCCATGCTTTTCTGACCCGATATGCTTCGTGGATAAATTCTCTTGATCCTGCAATTGCAGAACCAACTGGTGCACCAAGTCCTTTTGAAAAACAACAGGAAATTGTATCGAAGTGTTGAGCATAATCTTTGGGTGAAACTCTGGTTTCAACACAAGCATTCCACAGTCTTGCACCATCCAGATGATAATAAAGTTGATGTTTTTTCGCTAAATTTTTCAAAGCTATAATATTATCAACCGGCCAAATGGTTCCACCGGCTCTATTGTGAGTATTTTCAACTTCAATAACTTTAGTACAAGGCATGTGATATGCAGTTGTTCTGATATAAGGTTCAACCTGATCTGATCTCAGAATACCAAGTTCTCCATCCAGCGGATAAAGTTGTATTCCGCTTAATCGTGCAGGTGAAGATGATTCGTAATTAAAGATGTGAGCTTCGCGATCGCAGATAACTTCATCACCTGGTTCAGTGAGTACATTTAAACAGATTTGATTTCCCATTAATCCGCTTGGAACATATAGAGCAGCTTCTTTACCAAGAAGTTCAGCAATATATTCTTCAAGTTTATTGACAGTTGGATCTTCTTTAAAAACATCATCACCGACTTCTGCTTCGTACATTGCTTTCCGCATTTCTGGTGATGGTTTAGTTACGGTGTCGCTACGGAGGTCAATCAAAACTTACCCGAATGGATTTGAAATTACTAAATCTGAAATTTTTAGAAAATCATTAATGTTGCGTGTAACTAATCTGGCATTATAGATAATTGATGAAGCTGCTATTATTGAATCTCCCAATCCGGCTTTATGTTTTTTTCTTATTGCAATAGTCTTGTCTTTTATATCTTCATTAAGATTTATTTTAATAAAACCATTAAGAAAAGATTTGATTGAATTAATTTCATTGTCTGTAAGTTTTGGAAATGAAAGTAATTCTATTTCAGTTATAATAGAATAATAAACATTGTTGCTTGATAAAAACTCAGAGGTAAAAAATTTTTCGACGTGTTGATTACCATTTAGGTAGTAAATGAAGAGATTGGTATCATATACGAAATTATCCGACGGCAAGCTCCCTCTCCCATTCTTTTCTAATTTGTTTCTGGTACTCAAGACCATCAACATTATATTTTTTTAACAAACCTCTTGCTTTCTTTATAACTTCGAGATTTAATTCTTTCTTTAAGATGTTCTCATCCACTTCAACCTGAACTACTTTATTGTCAAGATATTTCAAAGATTCACGAGGTAGTGTTATAATCAACTTCTTATTTTTTTTATTTGTTTTTTGCATACTAAAAGATAAAGAATCTATCGCTATTCATCAATTACTACATTTTAAACTTACTTTTCAGCCAAATTAAGATATTCATTCCAAAAATCCAGAAAGAAAAAACCGAACAAAGAATAGGCACAATTAATGGATTCTCTGAATAAAATGTTTTTTCATCTTGCAATGGTACTTCTCCAACTAAAGTTGTTTTCTCAAACATCTCTGTTTCAGCGAGAATTTTTCCTTTCGCATTAATAATACAACTTACACCGCCATTTGCACAGCGAACAACAGATCTTCTGTTTTCTACAGCCCGAAGCATTGCAAAATCTTTATGCTGATAAGGTCCGCTTGATTTTCCGTACCAGCTATCGTTGGTAACTACAGTAATTAACTCAGCACCTTTCTGAACAAAAGCAGTTACAAAAACAGGATCAACAGATTCGTAACAAACAAGACCACCAACTATTATTGTATCAATTTTCTCATTCTTAATTTTAAATACAGTTGTATCTTTCCCAATATTCCATCCCGTAATACCAACACCCCACTTCAGTAAATCTCCAAGAAAAGCAAATTGATCAACAAACGGAACGCGTTCACCAAGAGGTACGAGTTTCATTTTTCCATATCGCTGAATATTTCTTGAACCAGGATTGAGTCCAAGAACTGCATTGTAAGTTCTGTAATAATAATTTCCCTGTCCGGAATATTTTGAATCTTCAGGAATACTATTCTGATTCAGATCATAAATTATATCCGGCATTCCTGTTAGAAGTGAGACATTATTTGTGTCGAGAAAATTATAAATAGAATTTTCAACCATTGGGTAAGTTCCACCAAACGCATAAACAGGAAGAGCTGTCTCAGGCCACAAAATAACTTCAGCACCTTCATCTACACATTTTTGTGAAAGTGTAAGGTACATATTTAACAGGTCACTGAGATTTCCGGTTGACCATTTATCCCATGGATTCAAATTTGGCTGAACGATCCCAACTTTAACTTTTCTTTCCGAAATTCTGAACGTTGATGTTTTGTAAATTCCGTAAATAATCATGCAGAGAAAAATAAACACAGCAATCAGTAATGGTTTCAATCTAAATTTTTCTTCCGAATTCTTTTCAAAGAAAGATTTAAAGAGAAGAACATTTATGTATGTAGCAATTAATGATAAGCCGTTTGTTCCAACAATATCTGAACCTTGAATAAACAAATTAAACTTTGCTAGTCCGTGCCCAAGTAGAAGCCATGGAAATCTTAAATCGGTTTGTGTTAAAAGATATTCAAGTGTAACCCAGAATAACGGAAAGAACCAGATTGCATCAAATTTTGGGAATACTTTTCTGGTCAGATAAAAAAGTGTAGATGGAATTAACATCACGCAGGGATAAACAAGAAGCAGCGCAACACCAGCTAACATCAAATATGGATCAGCTTCGGATGACCAACTCCCAACCCAATAAATAGTAATCAAACTGAATACCAATGAAAAAAGAAAAGTTGCGCTGCTTATCGAAGCAAGAGTTGTTCTTCTTTTTATCACAATGAAGTAAGGAATCAGTCCAACAAAAATCAAAAGTGTAAAGGGGAAAGGAAATGGTGGGAAGGATATTCCGAGAATAATTCCACTGAGAATTAATAATAATCTTTCTTTTCTTCGTTGTTTCTTTTCTTCAGGGGAAAGCTGGACCTTGTATTTAAAAAATAATTTCAAACTGCTGATTTTCTTTTTCTGAAAAAATATCTTACAATGAAAAATAAAATAATCACGATAGTAACTACAATTACAATATTACTGTAAGTTGTTAAATATTCATCAACCTTTTCAACATTTTCTCCGAAAACAAAACCCAGGTATAACATAATAGCATTCCAAAGTAATGCAGATATTAAACATAGTGCTATCGTTCTTTTTGGGTCAAGATTACTAATTCCCGCAAAGAAAGAAATTACGGCTCGTGTTCCGGGCATAAAACGGTTTACAACAACAATAAGGTAACCATATTTTCTAAACCATGTTTCAACTTTATTAAGCGACTCAACAGGAATAAATCTGAATTTTCCTGAGTGAATTAATTTCTTATCTACAGTCGCTCCAATGTAAAACATTAATGAAAAACCAAGAATGCTTCCAAGAGTTGCAAATGAAAGTGCAAGTAAAAAATTAATATCGCCGGTACCAATAAGTGTTCCACCCACAACTGTAACAAAGTCACTTGGTGATGGTGGAAAAACATTTTCAATAAATGCAAAGAAGAAAAGTGTGATGTAAATCCAGAATGGCGGAAATGTTGCAATCCTGGAAAGAATATCTTCAAACATTATTTTCTTACTACTGTTGCAACTGCCATAACTGAAATTCCTTCTTCCCTTCCAACGAATCCAAGTTTTTCGGTTGTTGTTGCTTTGATTGAAATTCGATCGGATCCGATATCAAGAATCTTTGAAATTTTTTCTTTCATCTTCTGTATGTAGGGAGAAATTTTTGGCTGCTGAAGCATTACCACAGCATCAATATTGTTAACATAAAATCCCCTGTTGCGGATTAACTCATGCGCTTTTTTTAAGAAGACAGAACTATCAGCATTTTTGTATCGGGGATCATCATCAGGAAAGTGAGTTCCGATATCTCCAAGAGAAAGTGAACCAAGCATCGCATCGGTAATTGCATGCAAAAGTGCATCAGCATCAGAGTGACCTGATAATCCTTTATCGTGTGGAATTTCAATTCCGCCGAGAATCAGTTTTCTTTCTTCAGCAAAAGCGTGGACGTCAAATCCAATTCCGGTTCTTAAATCTATAATCAAAATCTCACCTCAAAATCTGTGAATTCATTTTTTGTTTCCTGCCAATCTACTTTACAGGATTTGACTGAAGCGTGGATTGGTCCGACTTTTAATTTCTTAATTAACTCTTCAATAATGGCTTTCTCTCCTTCAACAACTGTGAGGACTTCACCGGTATAAAGATTTTGGGTATAGCCTTTTAATCCAAGTATTTGCGCTTCACGAATAACAAAATATCTATAACCAACTCCTTGCACCAAGCCATTAACAACAATTTCAGCACGAACTTCCATTTATAAATAAAAATTGTTTTATTGCTCTATTGTTAAATTGATAAAAGCAATATAACAATAAAACAATTTAGCAATTAATCCAGAACATTGGTTCCCGAAAGTCATATTCATATTTAGAAAATTTTATATTTAAGTTTTGTTCCTAATTGAATACCCAAAACTCTTCAGCAGATTTTCATCACTTCGCCATTTTTTTCTGACCTTAACTCTCAGTTCAAGAAAAACATCTTTTTGCAAAAACTCCTCGATTGATTCTCTTGCAGCCTGTCCAAGTTTTTTAATTGCGGTTCCACCTTTGCCGATAATAATAGCTTTCTGGGAATCTCTTTCAACTACAATTTCTGCACTGATGAAATTTTTTCCTTCTTCTCTTTCTTTAAATTCAATAATCAATACCTCACTGCTGTACGGAATCTCATCACGGTAATGCTCAAGAATTTTTTCTCGTATAATTTCTGAGACAAAGAATCTTTCATTAGCATCAGTCACCTGATCATCAGGAAAAAGTTTTGGTCCTTCGGGTAGAAAGCGAATTATTTCTTCTTTAACTCTTTGAATATTAAAGTTGAGTGCTGCCGAGATTGGGATGATTTCTTCAAATGACTTCCTTTTTTCAAAATGCTTTAACAGCTCACTCACTTTTTCCTGGTTACTCAAATCAACTTTATTTATCACCAGTAATTTAGGTTTAGATGATTTCAAAACTGATTCACTGATAAATTCCTGATTAAGCAGAATTTCACCTAACGGATCTTCATCTACATCAATAACTAATAAAATAACATCTGCATCATCAAGTGAAGTTTTAACATCTTCCATCATCTTTTCCTGAAGAAGATATGATGGCGAAAGAATGCCCGGAGTATCAAGAAAAATTATCTGGTAATCTTCTTCACTTAAAATTCCGAGAATTCTTTTACGAGTTGTCTGTGGTTTTGCAGTTATAATGGAAAGCTTCTGCCCCAATAATGCATTTAGTAAAGTAGATTTGCCTGAATTTGGTAAACCGAGTATTGCAGCGTAACCTGTTCGGTGATTAGTCATTATCTATTATGAATATTCCAAAGTGAATTAAAAGGACTTCGGAAAAATACTCTCGAAGGAATTGAATTGCTATATTGTTAAATTGTTTTATTGTTATCGAACAGTTAATTGATCTAACAATACAGCATTAAAGCAATGCAACAATTCTTAATAACGGATAAATATTTTCAAATAAGTTAGAAAAATGGCAGGAAGAAGTTAATTCCCCAGATTAGTTTTAGTCCGTTTCTGCATTTCAAAAAAGAAATAACCAGATATCAACAGGATCAGAGAAAAGACCGATCCAATAATTGACAAGCTTGTTCCACTAAATAAATTATGGATGGTTCTGACCAGTCCTTCGCTTAGACCAGATACAGAATCAAAAACAGATTGAGAGTTGTTTGCAGCAGAAGTAGTTGCTGAAATCATTGCAGAGATAGAAATACCAAACATTATAAGGCAAAGTAATACTATAAATGTTACTACCGAGGCAATAAAATATTTCTGCTGTTTTGGAACTGTTGATCTTTTTACTATTTGCTTCATCAACTTTTCGGTAAAGCCATCAGTAACTTCATCTTCAGTAATTGCAGATAAATTATCGTGAACTAACTTTAGTGCATTGAATTTTCTTTGCAGCTCTTCTGAATTACGAATAATGGATTTTACCTGATCAGCTTCTGCGCTGCTCAACTCACCGTCAAGATATTTATTTAATATATCATCTGTAATCTGAATCATTGTAATTCTTCGGCTAATTTATTTTTTAAGATTAAATCCCGTAATGCATTTCTTGATCTGTAAAGCATAACTTTAACATTTGAAATGCTCATCCCCGTTACATCACTTATCTCATCAATTGTCATTTCATTTAAATAGAACATTGTTATAATCGCTGAATATCTCTCCGGTAATTTACTAATTGTTCTATGAACAAGATCCTTAACATCGGTTTTTTCAATTTCATCTGGATTGTATTCACTTTCAAGATTGATGTAATCTTCTACAGACGTCATTTCAGTTTCTGTTTTTCTTTTCTGAGTAGATAATTTCGTTAACGCTGAATTATAGACAATTCTGTAAAACCAGGTTGAAAATTTTGACTCACCTTTAAAATTCACCAACGACTTATAAGCTTTCAAAAAACAATCCTGTAAAACTTCTTCGGCATCGAAATCATTCTTCAGCATTCTTTTTAACATTGAAAATGCTTTATTCTTGTATCTATTCACTAAAATTGAATAATCAGAACTGTTGCCTTTTCTAACCGAATCGATTATTTCCTGATCAGAAAGATTTCTCATTCAAATGTTAGACTCTAAGTTGGTGATATTGGTTACACAAAGTTTATTTCCTTTGAAAAATATATTGCGAAAACAACAAAAACAATAAATGAACGCTAAAAGTAATTTTAATCTTGCTAACATAGTGTAACCTAACAGCAGGAATAAAAGTCTCAACTATTAAACAACAGAAAGGAAAAGAAAATGCAAGAAGAAGTAGTTGCCGTATTTATTCCGATAGTAATGTTTCTAATTATCGGATTGATCTGGGTTACATTTATATATTACCGTTCCAGAGAAAGACAAATGCTGATAGAAAAAGGATTATCTTCTGAAGATATAAAAAAATTCTTTGAGCAGAAGAGAGATCCTTTCTGGCTTATGAAAATCGGCATCATCTCTATTTTCTTTGGAATAGGATTGGGAATCGGTTTAATGTCTGGTGCGGAAGAGACCCGTGAAGTAGTTACACCTGCTTCAATATTTATTTTCACAGGAATTGGTTTTGTAATTGCGAACATCTATGGAAACAGGTTGAGACGTGCATACGATTTAGAAAAAAAGGCTAGTAGTTAGAATGAAAGCCCCTTCCCTTTGGGAAGGGGTTTGGGGTTAGGCCTCTTGTGCTTCCAGCCACTTTTCAGCATCGATAGCAGCCATACAACCTGATCCAGCCGCAGTTACAGCCTGACGATATTTACTGTCACTCACATCACCGGCAGCAAAAACTCCTTCGATGTTAGTGTAAGTTGAACCGGGCTTAACTTTCAGATAACCAACTTCATCCATATCAAGCAGACCTTTGAATATTGCTGTATTTGGTTGATGACCAATTCCGATAAATAAACCATCAGCATTAAATTCTTCAGTTGAATGATTCTGTGTATCTTCAAGAACAACTCCTGTCATTCTCTTTATTCCATTCTGCTCAACACCAACAACTTCTTTAATTGTTTTATTAAGCATGAATTTTATTTTCGGATTTTTTTCGGCTCGATTCAACATAATATTTGAAGCTCTGAAACCTTCTCTTCGATGCACAACTGTAACTTCTGAAGCGTGGTTTGTAAGATAAGTTGCTTCTTCCATTGCAGTATCTCCGCCGCCAACAACAAGTACTTTCTGATTTTTAAAAAAGAATCCATCACAAGTTGCGCAAGCAGAAACTCCATATCCCATATATTTCTTTTCACTTTCCAAACCGAGCAGTTTTGCTGAAGCACCGGTTGCAACTATTACTGCATCAGCAGTATAAACATCATCATAAGATTTTAGAACAAATGGTCGCTTTGAAAAATCGACTTCTGTAATTTCTTTGTAGATACTTTCAGTTCCAAATCTTTGCGCTTGTTTCCTCATTATGTCCATCAATGCAGGACCCTGAATGCCGTGTTCGAATCCGGGATAGTTTTCAACTTCAGTTGTGATTGTTAATTGACCACCGGGCTGCATTCCTTCAAAGATAACAGGTTTCAGATTTGCTCTTGCTGTATAAAGCGCTGCCGTAAATCCCGCAGGGCCTGATCCGATAATTATTATTTTGTGATGATTATCTGACATTTCTTTCCTTTAAATGAATTATAGTTAAAAATTAATTTCTGAAGATTTGATTCTACAAATTTACGAAAGATTCACAGAGCATGCATGAATGCATTTTTGAATACGATCATACATACATGCATTCATGCATACATGCTATTAGTATAATAGATGAATTTGTTGATTAGTACGAGAAATCCTTTATTAATTCAACGATTTTTAAGATATGATGCATTGCGTTTTAATCCATTCAGCTTTGCTCTTTTAATAGGTGAAGTTCGAAATTTTTCCTTGAACTCTTCTTCTTTCATTTCAAAAATATCGATCAATTTCAACTCTTTGTTTTGAGGTTGAAAATCATTTATTAAAGTTTCAACTGGAAATTTTTGATTCCATGGACAAACATCCTGACATATATCACAACCGAAAAGCCAGTTATCAAACTTTCCAATAAATTCTTCTGATATTTTTCCTTTATTCTCTATCGTCAGATAAGAAATACATTTATTTGCATCAACAACATATTCCTGAACAATTGCACCAGTTGGACAAGCATCAAGACATGCAGTACAGGTACCACAGAAATCAGGAATCTGATCGGAGTAATCAAATTCATAATTGGTAATTATGTTAGCTATAAAAAACCAGCTCCCGATTTCGCGATTGATTACATTTGTGTGTTTTCCAAGCCAGCCAATTCCAGAACGAACTGCCCAGGCTTTATCCATCACTGGTCCGGTATCAACATACGAAATACTTTCAAACGCCGGATCAATACTTTTTAAATCTTCTTCCAGTTTATCAAGCATTGACCAGATAATCAGATGATAATCTTTTCCCCAGGCATATCTTGAAACTTTACCTTTAGTAATTTCATTTGAAAATGAATGCGGAGTATAGTAATTAAGTCCAAGTGAAATAACTGATCTTGCATTTGTAAGAATTTGATTTATGTCTTTCCTCTTTTCAAAATTCTTTTCCATATAATTCATACCAGCCTGATAATTTTTGTCCAACCACTTCTGAAGATTCTGAGATTCGATTTTCAGAATTTCGGCTTTGGCAAAACCGATCAGATCAAAACCAACTGCTTTCGCCTTTTCAACCACTATTTCATTCGATAACTTCATATTTGTTTGATTAAAAAAGTCCTCCCCTTTGGGGAGGATTTAGGTGGGGCATTACCATCTCAATTCTTTTGGTGAAACCTTCACATAAATTTTATCATCAACAACTTCTACCGGATAAACTTGCAAACCATTGCTTCCTGAATCTTTTTTCCCGGTCCGAAGATTAAATTTCCAACCGTGAGCTGGACAGACAACAAATTCATCTTCTACAAATCCGTCATAAATTAAACGAGTTTGCTGATGAGGACAAGTGTTACTCAATGCGAATATTTCAGAATTTATTTTAAATACAGCAATCTCAATATCATTGATAATAAATTTTCTACCTATGTTTTCTTGTAAATCACTTTTTACACAAAGAAAAACATAACCATCTTCTTCAAGTTTCATCAAATGTTCTGAACGATTTATCAACTGCATATCTTTCATTTAGTTTTTTAACTGTTGCAACAGCAAAATCAGGATCGTGACCGAAAAACAATTTCCAGTTTTCATCCAATGCGAGTTTTAGGTACTTTAACTTTTCTTCGAGAGTTACAAGAGGTTGAAGATCATATCCCATTATATAGGGAAGTGAAATGTGTGAGATGAACGGCATAAGATCAGAACAAAATAATATTGTGTTGATTCCATCAGAGATTTTAATCATCTGCTGACCGAATGTATGTCCGTTTATAACTAAGAATTCAATTTCATCATCAAACATTGAATTACCGTTAGTGAATTTGAGTAATCCTTCATCCATCAACGGTTGAAAGTTTTCTTTTATATAGCTTCCTCTATCTCTGTCGGATGGATTGATTGCCCATTCATAATTCTGCTTTTGAACATAATATTTTGCATTTGGAAAGGCAGGCTGATATTTAGCATTTACAGAAAAAGTTGAACCGCCAGTATGATCAAAGTGAAGATGAGTCAGGAAAACATCTGTAATGTCTTCAGCTTTTAATCCCTTGGATTCCAGTGCTGAATTCATTGATAACATTTCATCAATCGCATAAATATTTTTTGATTTTTCATCCCACTTGCTGCCCATTCCTGTATCGATGATTATTTTTTTAGAATCACTTTCAAGCAATAAATTTCTTGTTGCAAGTCTAACACGATTTACATCATCAGCAGGATTTGTTTTTTGCCAGAGAGGTTTTGGAATAATCCCGAACATAGCACCGCCATCAAGCCCAAAAGAACCTGAATTGATAATCCCGAGTTTATATTTACCGATTTTCATTAGAATTAATCAATTTGATTTATTGTTTCTTCCCCAAGATAAAAAAGAATGATTTCAATTCACAGAAAGAAAAGATTTAAAATAAAAAAACCCCGACAATGCCGGGGTTCTTCGTAAATAAATTTATTATCTTCCTAATCCATCGAGATAATCTTTCCTGGCAAGAAGCTGCTCTTCTGTTTCGACATGTTTTGGATCCGGAATGCAGCAATCAACCGGACAAACTGCCGCACATTGAGGTTCATCATGAAATCCTTTACACTCTGTACATTTATCAGGTACTATGTAGAAAAATTCGGCAGAATAAAATCCGTTTGCACCAGATGGAGCAGCATCACCATCACCATAAGATTTACCAGATAATTCCCAATTAACTCCACCTTCATATATCGCAGTATTCGGACATTCAGGTTCGCAAGCACCGCAGTTGATACATTCTTCAGTTATCATAATTGCCATAACAGTTCTCCTTTAATTTTAATTCTATTTTTGAACCCTATTTTTGAAACAGGATAAATTTCTGAAAAGTTCTACTGAAATTTATAAAAAATACAATCCTTGACAAGCCAAAATACGACTAATGAAGTATATAATTCTAATTATTTTGTATTATCTGAAAATTTTAAGGTTTTATTCCACTAAAATTATTTTGTAAATGACGAAGAGCTGTATTGGTTGTTTCCAGATTTTTATCAACAGCAAACTTTTCTGCATTCTCCAAATTCCCAGAATAGAATCTCCACCATAAAAGAGTTCCGACAGCAAATCCATCAAATATCCTGTCTTCTATAAAAGCATTAATCGTAAGATAGCCCCAAAGTACATTCCAGCCAATAGAAATTAATCCGTTAAGATATTCGCCAGTATAAAATTGTCCTGCACCAGGGATTATTGACAAAGTTTTTGCAAGAGTTGGATTATACAAGTCTTCAGCAATTGAATCACAGAAAGTTGCAAGTTGATGGTCAGTTTTTATTTTAGAAAAAGACTGTGATGCTTTTTCCCAATCATCTGAAAAAATAAATGTCCATCCGCGCCAATAATTTATTTCATCAGTTTTATTTTCAAATCTTGAATCATTTTGCAATGAATCCAGTAGTTCAAAAGCTCTGACGGTTGTTCTTCTCAATATATTTATTTTGATGATTTCAATTCGGGATTTGAATAACTCATCGTTTGTTTTTGAACGTAATTCAGCAATTGTGAAATAATGAACTGCATCAGAAAAGTAAGCCCCGAGTTTATAACTAATTCCAATCTTAAAATTTGCGTCATAATCATAAACTCCTGATGAATCAAAAAAGAGAAGTCTTTTGAATTCAGTAACAGCATCAAAATATTTTTCTTCATCAAATAAATTTTTTGCAAGATTGAATTGCTGTTCAAAAGCATTTTGAGCAAACAACTGTTGTGCTGATAATAACAAAAAAGCTGCGATGAATGATTGTTTAATTACAGAAATCATATTCAGGGACAAAATAATTTTTTTCTTCGAGAAATAATTTTAAACCATCGTTAAATTCAAAATCAACGCGTGCATTAAATATTTGTGCAGATGCAATTGAGCCGTACACGTTTCCTGCATAAAAAAAAGCTCCAAGACCAGTAAATATCCAGGCACGTGTTGTGTGATCAGCTCGAAAATTATCATACGCAAGAAATGCGAAAAGACCAGTTACCAGAAAAGCTGCAATTCCATCGCTCCATTCACCAACATACATCTTTCCGCTGCCCGGAATAATTGCAGACATAATTCCTGAAAGTGCAGCACTTTTATAGGGTGGATTTGTTTTTAAATCATAATACAACGAAACGATTCTTTTCTCTTCTTCGCTGAAAGGTCTGATTAAATCTTCTTTTAATATCATAATTGAGTCAGCATATAACATCGAAACGCTATTTAGCTTATTTATTCTTGATACATACTGATTTTCAAATAATAAACTATCGGAGACAGAAAGTGGTTTTGTTTCAATCAGCATTTTATTTTTTAAAGATAATAAATACGCATCAGGAAAGAGTTTTGAGCCGGCTGAAAGTGTTTTCAAATAGTCGTTTGAATTCTGATAAAGACTTAATTCAGAATATCCAATCATAATCTTAAAATGGATGGTATCATTAACTAACTGATTATCAATTTGTGCGTATTGCTCTATAGCGCGAAGATAATCACCTTCGCAAAAAAGATGATCAGCGAATTTTTTTATATTTTCATGTGAATAAAAATCGAAAGAAGAAGATTGTGCAAAAGTTACTGAATGGATCAGAAAGAAAAGTGTAAGATATTTTCTCATTCATCATCAACTATAAATTCTGGTGGCAAATATTTGATATTTTTTCTGTTTAAAGTGTAGTTATCAGGTGGATCATAATAATAACCTGTACTTACCCGCGGATAATGATTATGATTCTTTATAATATTCATATCTCGTGTAAATCTATCAAAGAACATCAATGAAGCCTGTAAAATATTAGTCTTCTCTGCAGATTGAAGCAGAAATGATGAACAGGTTGGTCTGAATGGACAATTGTCACCATCCACATCAGAAATAAAAAACCAGTAAGCATTAGCCAGTGATTTGCTCACAAACTCTCCGGCACTTTCTGATTCAAAAGAATAATTCCTTTTGTCAGAAAGAACTGGCTTTTCATAAACGATATCCACTTTTTGCCATTTGAGATTTTCAATCTGACTAAAAGCAGCAGCGGAAGATAAAAGAAAAATCAATAATAATTTGATTTTACTTTGCATCAAGCAGCGACCTTGCAATCACTATTTTCTGAATTTCAGAAGTGCCTTCATAAATTTCTGTGATCTTGGCATCACGCAGATATCTTTCAACTAAATATTCTCTGACATAACCATATCCGCCGTGAACCTGAATAGCTTCAAGTGCACATTCTACTGCAACTTTTGAAGCATAAAGTTTTGCCATCGCAGCTTCTGCAAAATATTTTTTGTGAACATCTTTCAAAGCAGCAGCTTTTAAAGTTAATAATTTTGCCGCGTCAACTTTTAAAGCCATATCCGCAAGCTTAAACTGAATTGCCTGAAGATTTGCAATTTCTTTTCCGAAAGCTTTTCTTTCTTTTGAATATTTAATTGATGCTTCAAGTGAAGCTTCTGCAATTCCTAATGCCTGGGATGCGATCCCGATCCTTCCACCATTCAATGTATTCATTGCAAAGTTGAATCCTTTACCTTCTTCCCAAACAATATTTTCTTTTGGAACTCTGCAATTCTCAAAAGTCAACGAACAAGTATCCGAACTTCTTATTCCAAGTTTATCTTCTTTTTTTCCCTGACCGAATCCAGGTGTTCCTTTTTCAACAATGAATGTCGAAATACCTTTGTGTCCTTTAGATTTATCAGTTGTTGCCATCACTAAATAATAATCAGCAGTCGTTCCGTTTGTAATCCAATTTTTCATTCCATTCAAAATAAAATAATCACCATCTCTATCAGCCATTGTATGCTGTTGAGTTGCATCACTTCCTGCTTCGGGTTCTGAAAGAGCAAATGCACCAAGCTTTTCACCTTTTGCCAGCGGAACTAAATATTTTTGCTTCAGATACTCTGAACCGTATTCTTCTAAACCCCAGCAGACGAGTGAATTGTTGACTGACATTATCACTCCAACACTTGCATCTACTTTCGAAATTTCTATCATTGCAAGTACATAGCTAATCGTATCCAATCCGGCTCCGCCATAATCCGGTGAAACCATCATTCCCATAAATCCAAGTTCTCCCATTTTTTTAATTATATCTGCTGGAAATTCTGCATTGATATCTCTTTGAACAGAAGATTGAGCAATTTCGTTTTGAGCGAAATCACGAGCAGATTCCTGGATCATCAATTGTTCTTCAGTAAAATCAAAATTCATTCTTTACCCCGTATTTTATTTTAACAAGTTAGATAGATATTAGAGTTGAATAATTTTCTTTGACAAAAATAATGCAATCTGAAATCTAAGACAACGAATTTTTTAAATTGAATTGATTATTCGTGTTGTCAAAGGTGATGTCTTAGACTATTTTTGGATTATGATTAAAGCAATAGAGACACTTAAAGGATTAACTCTCTCAGAATTAAGGGAATATTTTATCACACAAAGCCAACCTGCTTTCAGAGCCAAACAGGTATTTAAATGGATGTACGGTGATATGGTTGACAGTTTTGATGAGATGAGCAATCTTCCAAAATCATTGAGAAATAATCTTTCTGAAAAATTGACAATCGATACTCTCCGATACTCTATCAGCGAAATTTCTCCATCAACCGGAACAAAAAAATATATCTTTGAAACCCATGCCGGAGATAAAATCGAGTCTGTTGTAATTCCAGAGAAAAAACGAACGACACTGTGTATTTCAACTCAAGTTGGCTGTCCTCTTGATTGTAAATTCTGTGCAACCGGATTGATGGGATACAAAAAAAATTTAACATCAGGAGAAATATTTGATCAGTACAAGCTTGCAAGTAAAGATTATAAAGAAAGCGATATTACAAACATCGTTTATATGGGAATGGGCGAACCACTTCTGAACTTCAAAGAAACTTTAAAGTCTCTGGAAATATTTGCAGAAGAATTAACGACAGGAATAAGTTTGAAGAAAATAACTGTTTCAACCGCAGGTATTGCTCCAAAAATTCAAGAGCTGCAAGAAACAGGATTGAAAGTTAAGCTCGCATTTTCGCTTCATTCTTGTTTTGAAGACATCAGAAATAAAATAATGCCGATCAACAAAAAGTATTCTCTCAAAGAAAACATCGAAGTGTTAAAAAGTTATGCTGCTAAAACTAATACTCGAATCACTTTTGAGTATGTTATGCTTGACGGAATAAATGATCGGGATGAAGATATAAAAGCTCTTGCAAGATTGATGAGTACAATCCCAAGTAAATTAAATATTATTCCGTTCAACTCACTTGAACATATGGATCCAACAGGTTTTTCAGGAAAACTTCGTTCAACTTCAATGGAGAGAATTCAGGAGTTTGCTGATAATTTAAGAGAAAAAAATATTACCGTAATGCTGAGAAATACTCAAGGAGATGACATTGCTGCAGCTTGTGGACAACTTGCCTATCCCCCTACCCCTTTCCTAAGGAAAGGGGCTTTATGATGAAAAAACTTACTCACGATGAAATAGCAAAGAACAGAAGCACTTTGGATTCAATTCACAAAGTGAAAAAACTTCCTGTTTATGTTGTGTTGAACAGTATCAGAAGTTCATATAATGTAGGTTCGATATTCAGGACTTCCGATGGAGCAATGATCGAAAAACTTTTCCTTTGCGGCTACACACCGTATCCTCCACATCCTGAATTATCAAATGGTAATAAAGATGTTTTAAAAACCTCACTTGGTTCAACAGAAAGTGTTAAATGGGAATATGTAAAAGATCCAAAAGAAGTTGTGAGACGAATGAAAGAGAATGGAATAAAAGTTTGTGCACTCGAACTAACGAGCAAAAGTTTTCCTTATTACGAACTGAAGAAAGATATTTTCCCTTTGTGTCTTATTGTTGGAAATGAAATTACAGGAGTATCGCAGGAAATTTTAGATATGTGTGATTTTTCGATTGAGATTCCACAGTTTGGAATAAAGCAGTCATTGAATGTTGCAGTTGCGTATGGAGTAACGATATTCAGGTTGAGAGAGATTTTTGATTTGTGATTTTTTGTGATTCAGTTTTTGTGATTTGGAATTTATCCTAAGTTGCCGCAGTAAAAAACTCTTCCCCGTTATCTTTAGTATGAATTAACAACAGGTTTGCACGAACCATTTTTACAAGAGTTCTCGACGCTCTTCTTTCGGAAATGTTTACAAGATTACTTAATTCCTTAACAGAAATTTTTTCATAAAGAGATAAATACTCAAAAACTCTTTTTTCAACATCACCGATTTGATATTTTTTTAATGCAAGATTTGAAGAATTTGCTCTCAGTATCCTAACCGTCTCTTTACTTGCTGTAACACTTTTATCATTCACCCTTACAAGCACAATTGCTTTATTAATATCCAATTCATTTTCGTAATCCTGAAGACGATGAGGTTTATTATCTGACTCAGGAATGCTGACTACAACAACTTCCCTTCCATAAACTTCAATATAATCTATCGAATACTTTAAAGGAGGTTCACAGAAATTCTCAGCAGCATTTTTAATCATTTCAGATTCTGCTTTTTCGCTATCAACACCAACGACTTCTCTGTCATCATCTACACCAAAAATCATATAACCCCCTTTTGTATTAGCAAAAGCGATCATCCCTCTTGCAATTTTCTCTGGTGTGGTAAAATGTCTTTTGAATTCAACCTGAAGATTTTCCCCTTCTTCGATCAACTCTAAAAGATGACGTCGGTTCATGTTTCAATTGAAATAGATAAATGAGATGAACAGTTTAAAAATTAAGATAAAAGATTAAAGTCAAAAGATTAAAAATATTATTCTTTCTTCTTTGATCTTGGAACTATCTTCGCCTGCGTGGATTCCAGACAGGCTCTTTATTTACAGGGAGCTTTTTCTTCTCGCTTACTGTTTGTTTTTGTTCAGGAAGCTGCTGTTCCTCTTCCAAAGCGACCTGAATCGTATCAAGTGGAGTAACAGCTAAAGAGTCAACATTAACCATATTGTTAACTCCATTTGAATCTGCTACCACTAATGCATTCAAAGAATCAAGTAATGCAGTTTCCTGTTTCTTTTTTTCCTGTTTATATGCTGTAACTTTTGGTGCAACCACGCGAACATATTCAGACGCAGGATATTTTGAGATGAGTGTATCGTAAGCTGTAACTGCTGCCGGATAATCTTTAAGCTCATTTTCTTCTATCCAGCCGGAAGCATAAATAGCTTTTGGCGCAATATCAGAATTTGGATACAACTCAGGTATTTCTTTCAGTTTGTTAATTGCTGAATAATAATCTCCTGCAAGTAAAAATTCTTCTGCAAGTTTGTACTCATTAACCGCCGGATCATATTTCAAATCTATAAGCGGTTTATTCAGCTTTACTGCTGCTGCGTTAACTATACTTTCATTTTTATAATTATCGTAAATAATGTTGAAAAGACTGTCAGCACTTTTCTGATTATCTTCTGTAAGATAGTAGCTGCCCATTGCAAACAATGAATTTGCATAATATGAATTGTCAGGATACTCGGTGAGGTTGCTGTAATAATATTTATAAGCAGAATCAGGCAGATCAAATTCAGATAAAAATAGATTGCCAAGATCAAGTTGATTTTTTGCAACAAGTGTTTTCAGAGAATCCTCACTTATTTTTGGTTTTCTTGGAGGATTATTTTTAAACTTAAGTGTGTCAGGCAAAGCTGAAATCAGTTGGTTAGCAAGCGCTTCGCGTTCGCGCATTTTTTGTTCGAGGAGAACTTTCGCATTCGGATCGAAAGTCCGGTTGGTAAACATACTATCAAATTGTGCTACGAGTAATGAATCTTCCGGTTTGGGATATCGTACTTTTGTCATTATCGTATCTCTGTTTATAAACTCCAGCGAGTCTTTGAGATGAACAACCAGAGTATCAGCTACTTTTAAAGAATCAAAATAAAATCCCGTTGTATCGGTATCACCAAGAAGTAATGTCTCAAGTCCCGACCAGCTTTCCTGCAGTTCCTGAACATTTTTAATTTCTTCTGCGATAGCTAATGAATCCTGTACGTACTTTATTGAATCCATTGCGAATTGCTCAGGATATTGCAAATAGAACAACTGTTTTCCGTATTTAGTCAATTCCCGCTTTATAATTACATACCGGTTGAATAAACGCTGCTTCTCTTTTGCAGGTTGAATATATTCTTTTGGTAGCTGAGAAGTTGAGGCTTTTTGATAATAAACCGCTGCACTATCCAGCAATTTTAATCCGTGTTCATAAACGCTGCCAATTTCATATTTGGCAGCACCAGCAACGGAAGTATTTTTATAAGTGGTATCAACCACAGTTAGTTTAGTAATTGCTGCCTCATAATTACCAAGAGCATTTTCTGTAATACCAATTTCAAGATCTATATCTGAATATTTATCAGCATACTTATCTTCTGAACGCATGTTAGTGAAAATATCATAAGCTCTTTCGGGTTCGCCGATTTGCCTGAGTGCATTACCAAGTTTGAGTTTTGCAGAAACTTCAAGGTCATACGCTGGTGAATGTTCAAATACCTGTTCGTATGCTATTACAGCATTCTGGATATCACCAATCTGCATATTCAGGTTACCTACTTCGTGCCAAAGCTCAGCATTGATTGTTTCATTATCTGATATTCCGAGGAATTCATTTGCAACCTGTATTGCAGCAGGAATATCATTTATAGTTTTTCTGTAAACAATCTCCTCAATATAAGCCTGCTCAACAATTTCTTCTTCATCTTCTTCTATTCCTATGTTTCTTACTTCTGTAAGAGTTGCCAAAGCATCGGAATAATTTCTTAATCTCATATCACACTTGCCGATCCAAAGTTTTGATTCGAGTGCATACTCACCTTCCGGATCACTTGCGATTAGTTCTTTAAATTTCTGCTGGGATTTCATATAGTTCTTCTGATAGTAAAAAGCTTTTCCCAGCATCAACAGTGCTTCATCTACATAAGAAGAATTTGAATGGAACTGAAGAATAGCTGAACATTTTTCTATTAATTTCTGAACGTCTGCATTTGCAGCCGGAGGAATTGTGGATGGCTCAACAGAAAACAGGTCTTTTTTCTGATCTGTTATCTGTTTTTCAATTTTTGTGTAGAGCTCATCTGCATTATAGTAAAGATTGAAGTAAGTGATGAAGTTATCCCAGACACCGCAACCGGTTAGAATAATCAAAATTGAAAATAAAAAATAAATTCTATCTTTAAAGAGATCGGTGATCATTGCACTTGAAACTATTAAAGAATAAATAAAACAAAAAGGCAATTTAAAGGGCGTCTTTGCCTGATTCCCCTGTTCTAATCCTGACTACATCCTCAACATTATAAATAAATATCTTACCGTCTCCAACCTGACCCGTTTTTGCAATTTTCATAATTGCATCGATAATTTTTTCTGCTTTGGAATCCTCTACCACAACTTCGATTTTTATTTTGGGTACAAATTCAATCCGGTATTCGCTTCCGCGGTAAGTTTCAGTATGACCTTTTTGTCTGCCGTAACCTCTTACTTCAGAAATTGTCAAACCTCGAATTCCAATTTCAACAAGGGCTTCTTTTACTTCTTCAAGTTTGAATGGTCGGATTATTGCTTCTATTTTTTTCACAGAACCTCCTATTTTCCGTGACAGTTTTTATATTTTTTTCCGCTGCCACAAGGACAGGGATCATTCCTTCCAACTTTTTCTGCAACCTGAATGGGCTGCATCTTCCCGGCAACCTGCGGTGAGCCAGGTTTTTGCTGCAATCCAATATTTGTAGTCACAGCTTTACTCTCAGTCATTCTTGTTACAGGTTGTCGTCTCTGCTGCTGAACTTCTCCCGGCGCGTGTGGGAAAAATTTGAATGTAAATGACACAACGTCATTTCTTATTTGTTCAAGCAGTGAAACAAATAATTTAAATGATTCACCTTTGTATTCAACAAGCGGATCTTTTTGACCATACGCCCGAAGTCCAATTCCTTCTTTCAGGTCATCCATTTCCCTGAGATGCTCTTTCCATTTTGTATCTATCACACTCAGCATTGCATAACGTTCTAATCGCGCCATTAATTCTGAACCAAGCATCTGTTCTTTTTTATTATAAAAATCTTTTGCAGCATTAAGAATCTTTTCTTTCAATCCATCTTTACCGAGTTTATCAAATTCGTCTGGTTCAATCTTGATATCAACAAGAAGTTTCATCATTAGTTCCTCCCGCAGCAGATCTGCTTCTGCATTATCAAAATAAGTGTCAACTAATGCTGATATGTATTCATCAAGTAAATCGAAAACTTCACTTTTCAGCCTGTCTCCCTGAAGTGCACGATTTCGTTTTGTATAGATAACCTCTCTTTGAGAGTTCATTGTATTATCGTATTCGAGCAGACGTTTTCTGATTGAAAAATTATTTTCCTCAACTTTCTTCTGCGCTCTTTCAACTGACCGGCTTATTAACGGATGTTGAATAACTTCACCTTCTTTCAATCCCATTCTTTCCATGATAGATGAAATACGATCAGAACCAAATAATCTCATCAGATCATCTTCAAGTGAAAGATAAAATTTAGATGTTCCGGGATCTCCCTGTCTTCCTGAACGACCGCGTAACTGACGATCAATACGTCTCGATTCGTGTCTTTCAGTTCCAAGAATATAAAGCCCGCCTCTGTCTTTTACTCCGGCACCAAGTTTTATATCGGTTCCTCTTCCTGCCATATTCGTTGCGATAGTAACAGCACTTATTTCACCTGCGTGCGCTACAATTTCTGCTTCCCGCTGATGCTGTTTTGCATTCAAAACATTATGCTGAACTCCTTTTCTTTTCAACATTCTGCTGATTGTTTCAGACACTTCAACTGAAGTTGTACCTACTAGTACAGGTCTTCCCTCTTTTTTCAATTCTTCAATTTTTTCTATTACTGCATTATATTTTTCTCTTTTAGTTTTATAAATTGAATCATCCGTATCATCTCTTATACAATCTTTATTTGTAGGTATCACAACTACTTCAAGATTATATATCTGGAAAAACTCATTCTCTTCAGTTTCAGCAGTTCCGGTCATACCAGCAAGTTTTTTATACATCCTGAAATAATTTTGGAGAGTGATTGTCGCCAGTGTTTGTGAATCTCTTTGAACTTTTACATTTTCTTTTGCCTCAATTGCCTGATGAAGTCCATCACTGTATCTTCTTCCCGGTAAAACACGACCAGTGAACTCATCAACGATGGCAATTTTTCCGTCTTCTGTTACAACATACTCAACATCTTTATCAAACAATGTGTACGCTTTCAACAACTGATGAAGCGTATGTATTCTTTCACTTGCTTCAGAGTATTTTGAATAAAGCACATCTTTCTTTTGAATTTTTTCCTGTTCGGAAAGATTCGGATCGTTTTCGAATTTGCTTATCTCTGTTCCAAGATCGGGAAGAATAAAGAAATCTTTTTCCATTCCGCTTCCCTGTGCGAGTTCTTCACGACCTTTTTCTGTTAATTCAATGCTATTGTTTTTTTCATCAATTACAAAATAAAGTTCGTCATCAATTATGTACATATTCTTTGCTTTTTCGCGGAGATACTCAAGTTCGGTTTCCTGCATAAGTTTTTTATTAGAAGCCTCACTCAGAATTTTCATCAGCTTATTATTTTTCGGTAAACCTCTGAATGCTCTGAAAATATGAACGCCAGCTTCAGGAGTTGCACCTTGTTCATCAAGAATTTTTTCTGCTTCAGCCAACATGCTTGCAACAATATTCTTCTGCTTTTTAAAAATCCTTTCAATCCTGGGTTTCATTTCCATGAATTTATGATCATCAACATCAACCGGACCGGAAATAATTAGTGGTGTTCTTGCTTCATCAACGAGAACGGAGTCAACTTCATCCACAATTACATAATTGTGTCCACGTTGAACTTGTCCTTCTTTATCAATTGCCATATTATCACGCAGATAATCGAAACCAAATTCATTGTTTGTTCCGAAAGTAATATCACGATTATAAATTTCTTTTCTTTGGCGAGGTTCCATCGTGTTGAGAATGCAGCCGACAGTAAGTCCGTGGAATTTATAAATCTCTCCCATCCATTCGCTGTCACGTTGAGCAAGATAATCGTTCACAGTTACAAGATGAACTCCTCTTCCGGTAAGTGCGTTCAAATAAACAGGGAGAGTTGCAACGAGAGTTTTACCTTCTCCGGTTGCCATTTCTGCAATTTTACCTTGATGCAAAACAACTCCGCCGATTAGCTGAACATCGTACGGAATCATATCCCAGGTAATTTTATTTCCGACAACTGTCCAGCTTTTTCCAACCAATCTTTCACAGGTTGATTTCACAACTGCAAATGCTTCTGGTAAAATCTGACTCAATATTTCTTCATATTCTTCATCAAGTTTATCATTTAATCCATCAAGTTCATCGTAAGCCGTACCTCTGTCAAAATCTTCATCGCTTTGAAGTTTTGATTTTAACTCATCAATTTGTTTTCTTGTTTCAGCGGTGAATTCATTTATTTTATTTTTGAATTCCTGTGTTTTTGCACGTAATTCATCATCGGAAAGCTGTTTCAGCTTTTCATATTCCTGATTTATTTCTTCAACTACCGGCCATAAAAGCTTAAGATTTTTCTCGTGCTTATCGCCGAATATTTTCTTAACAATGTTTAACATTCAGTGTCTAACTCCTTAATAATAGTGCGTTTAACATACTTATGTAAGTTTTGAAATGCAATTTAAGAAATTTTGGTTAGAAAGGGTTGTGAAATAAATCTCATTAAAAAAGGAACTCATCCCTACCCTTCTCTTTAGAAGAGAAGGGATTATCATTAGAATTCCATTCAATTATTTTTACTGACAGAAAAATTTTCATTTTACGTTTTATTGAAAATAATTCCCTCTCTTGGCAAGAGAGGGATTTGGGTGAGTTAAGATTTATTAAAATTTTTATAGTTTGTTTTTTGAAGATAAAATAATGAAGCAAAAACAGATTATAGTTTTTATATTTGAGATATGACAAATAAATTCTTATCCAATCTATTTAAGACTCACCAAAAAGGTGATGCAAGAGAAGAATCATACTACAAACATCTCGCGGATTTCTTAGGAGAATTCTCTCAATCCAAAAGGAAAAAGAAAATAGATATAACTATTCTTCCTAAAAGGACAGAAGCTGGAAACCCTGATTTCAGAGTTTGGGATGGAAGACAAAAAATAGTCGGTTATATTGAAGCAAAAGATTTAGGTGTTGATCTAAACGATGTTGAAGACAGTGAACAGCTTGAAAGATATTTAACAACTTTCCCAAATGTGATTCTTACAAACTTCACAGAATTCAGATTATACAGAGATGGGGAAAAGATTGATCAAGTTTCTATAACCAGACCATTCATCATCAAAAAACTTTCCACCGTCCCACCACTTGAAAAAGAGGATCAATTTTTTGAACTGCTTAATAAGTTTTTTGACTTTTCAATTCCCAAAACTTACACAGCTAAAACGCTCGCTGTTGAACTGGCTAAAAGAACAAAATTCTTAAAAGATGAAATTGTAACTGAAGAATTAAAAATCGGAACAAAGTCAATTCATAGTTTTTATGAAGCGTTTAAAGAGTTTTTAATTGCCGGCATTAATGAAGATGAATTTGCCGATCTTTATTCTCAAACAATTACTTACGGTTTATTTGCTGCACGTCTTCGTGCTGAAAAAGATTTTAACAGAAAATTAGCTTATTCATACATCCCAAAATCCATTGGTATTCTCAGAGATGTATTTAAGTTTATTTCTATGGAAGATTTACCAAGACCGATGGAAGTAATAATTGATGATATTGCAGAAGTGCTTTCTTCTGCTGATGCTAAAAAGATTCTTGATAAATATTATCGTGAAGGGAAAGGATGCGATCCTGTTTTACATTTCTACGAAACTTTCCTTTCGGTTTATGATCCTGAAACAAGAGAAAAGCGAGGAGTTTATTACACACCTGAGCCGGTTGTTTCTTTCATTGTCCGTTCTTTACACGAAATTTTAAAAGATAAATTCAATATTCCTGATGGACTTGCTTCTAAAAATGTAACCTTACTCGATCCAGCAGGTGGAACTCTTAGCTTTCTTGCAAAATCTATTGAAACCTCGGTTAAAGAATTTGAAACGAAGTACGGAAAAGGTGGAGTAAAAACTTTTCTTAAAGACCAGATTCTTCAAAATTATTATTCGTTTGAACTCATGATGGCTCCTTATGCAATTGGTCATATGAAGATGTCATTCCTTTTGGAGGAACTTGGCTACAGAATGAAAGATGATGAACGAGTTAAATATTATTTGACAAACACTCTTGAGATGAAGGAACTTGAAGAAAGTAAATTCCCCGGAATGTCATCTCTTTCAACTGAAAGTCACGAAGCAGGAAGAGTTAAGAAAGATGTTCCTATTCTTGTTATCCTCGGTAATCCTCCTTATTCCGGACATTCTTCAAATACAGGTGAATGGATTTCAGAAACGATTAAAGAATATTATCAGGTTGACGGAAAACCACTTGGCGAGAAAAATCCCAAATGGCTTCAGGATGATTATGTTAAGTTTATTCGTTTTTCTCAATGGAAAATTGACCAAGCAGGCGAAGGTATTTTGGGATTTATAACAAACCACAGCTATCTCGATAATCCGACTTTCAGAGGAATGCGTCAATCGTTAATGAACAGTTTTGATGAAATCTATGTTCTTGATTTACATGGCAACAGCTTAAAGAAAGAAAAAGCACCGGACGGAAGCAAAGACGAAAATGTGTTTGATATTATGCAAGGTGTAGCAATTGCATTTTTCATTAAACGAAAGAAATCCAAATCTAAATCTGTTGTATACAATGAAATTTTTGGATTGAGAGAAACCAAGTACAAATGGCTAGATAACCATGATATAAAAAATGTAAAATGGAAAAAAATTAAACCAATGAGGGAATTCTACCTTTTCATTCCTCAAGATATTCGTCTTCAAAACACATATCAGAAGAATTGGAAGATTACAGATATATTTCCCGTCAATAGTGTTGGCATTGTAACTGCGAGAGATAATCTAACTATTGGTTGGTCGGAAGATGAAATCTGGAAACGTGTTCAGAATTTCGCAAGACTCGAACCGGAATTAGCTAGGCAAACATACAAGTTAGGAAAAGACGCCAGAGATTGGAAGGTTAATTTTGCGCAAAACGATTTAAAAGAGAGTGGACCAAATAAAAAATTCTTGACTTCAATACTGTATCGTCCTTTTGATATACGATCTACTTATTATACTGGGAATTCTCGTGGGTTCCATTGTATGCCTCGTGGGGAAGTAATGCAACATATGTTACAAGAAAATATTGGATTAATTTTTCACAAGAGAGAAGAGCTTCAAATACCATATTCTCATTTTTTAGTAACAAATAATTTAGTTGAGCATGGATGTTTATCATCAAAAACTACATGCTATCTTGCCCCACTATTCCTAAATTCAGCACACAATGAAAAAAAAGGTAATCGGATTTCACAAATATTGTTGTTTGAACCTGAAATAGAATATGGAACAAAACAAGCAAACATAAAACATGAGTTGCTCGAGGAACTAAAAACCAATTTCAAAAAATTTGCAAAACCCGATGTAATATTCTATTACATTTACGCTGTTCTTTATAGTAACACCTATCGCAAAAAGTATGCAGAGTTTTTAAAAATAGATTTTCCAAGAATTCCTTTTACAAAAGACTATAAACTTTTTATTCAGCTTGGTAAACTCGGTAAGCAGCTTGCAGATTTACATTTACTTAAATCAAAAGAACTTGATAAAATCATATCCAAATTCCCAAAGGTTGGTAGTAGTAAACTCGAAAAGTTGAAATATGATGATGAAAAGGTTTGGATTAATAAAGATCAATATTTTGAAAATGTGAAAGAAGAAGTTTGGAATTATCAAATCGGTGGTTACCAGGTTTGTGAGAAATGGTTAAAAGACAGAAAAGGAAGAGCACTATCATCGGAAGAAATAAAAACATATTGCAAAATCGTAACTGCACTTTCAAAAACAATAGAACTGCAAAAAGAAATTGATAAATTATATACTGATGTTGAAAAATCAATTTAACAAACCATTAAATCCTCTAATCTGAATATTCATAAGTGCTAACAATCCCATTTATCCTTAAATTTGAGTAATAGAACAATTAGTCTAACTCATCCCTACCCTTCTCTTCAGAAGAGAAGGGATTATCATTAGAATTCCATTCAATTATTTTTACTGACAGAAAAATTTTCATTTTACGTTTTATTGAAAATAATTCCCTCTCTTGTTAAGAGAGGGATAAGGGTGAGTTCATAATTTGCTTAAAATTCTTGTTGCTTGTCTTTTGAAGATTTAGGAAGTTTAATGAAAGAAAATATTTAGGTGATTGATATGTTTTTTAAAAAGAAGACCAAAATACTATTCGATGGGAATAATTCTATTTATAATGATGAATACATCTCATTTTCAATCGATGGTGAATGGGAAGACAATTCTGATAAACAAAACATTTCATTAATGCATAAATCCAAAACAGAAACGATTGAAATTACTTATCAGATTGCTAAAAGGGCACCATTGTCAAAAGATAACATTATTGAAACGATAGTTAAAAATATTGAAGCTCGAATAAATCTATTACAATTGAGAAGTAATAGAAATTTTAGCTTTGATGAACCAATTTATGAGGAGCAAAATTTATCCTATAATGTTGAGATTAATGGTGAGAATTCAGCAGATAATGTTTTTGTTGCAATAAAAATATTTGGTAGAAGTAATTTAATAATTATAATAAGTCATTATGTATTTGGGAGTTTTAATAAGAATAAAATATCAGAATTTAATAAGCAGATGTGGCAACAAATTTGAACATTAACCATTTAGTATTTCAGTTTATAATTTATGATCTAAATATCATGCAAATAATTTGAATTACCCATCCAATTTATTCCGACAACACATTTAATTAATAAATATATCAAAGTGCTAACAATCCCATTTATCCTTAAATTTGAGTAATAATTGATTATTTGAATTTAAAAGTTCATTTCATTGCGATTAAAAAAACTATCAGATGATTTTATAAATAAGCTTGCCGGCTTTTCTGCCGGTTCGCTTCCGTCACAGGATTTTGAACGTCTTATAAAACTGTTCACGACCGAAATTAATAAGCATTACTTTACTCATTCATCCGAATCAAATCTGCTGAGAATAATCAATGGAATGTTTGATAAATACTTTTTCCTTAGTGAGTGTCTGCGTTATCCTCATTATGCTGAAATGCTTGTTAGCATTGCATCCAACAGTAATTATTTAAGCGATATTCTCGTAATCAATCCGGAGTTTTTCTATCTCGTTAGCGATTCATCAATCCTTAATTCAAAGCTGGATAAAAAAATATTTGAAGCAGAAGTCGGGGAAAGAATTTCCCGTTACAATTCGATTGATGCAATAACTCATGCACTTAATTCTCTTAAGAGAAGAGAAATTCTCAGAATTGGTTTGAAGGATATTTTTGAAAATGCTGAAGTCGCTGAAATAACATCTGAACTTTCGATTATTGCAACAACTCTGACTGAAAAATTATTTGAAAGCTGTTACGATTTCGTACTTAATAAATATAAGATCGATACAGTCAAACAAGAGTACTGTATAATTTCGCTCGGCAAGCTCGGTGGTGGTGAATTGAATTATAGTTCAGACATTGATATTATAATTTTTTATAATGAAGAGAGCAAAATCGGACACAGATACTACAGTGAAATACTTTCAGAAACTATCCAGTTATTTCTTGAAAAATGTACATCATCAGAAGCAGGAAGTTTGTACAGAATTGATCTTCGATTGAGACCTGATGGTAAAAGTTCATCGGTGTGCAGAAGTATTCAGGAATATCTCGATTATTATGAAAGTCGTGGAAGTGATTGGGAAAGACAAATGCTCATCAAAGCCGGATTTCTTGGCGGAAATGAAAAACTTTATTCACAGTTTATGAAATACATAGACAGGTTTGTTTATCCGGCTGTTCATTTCGTTTCACCAATTGAGCAAATGAAAAAACTGCGGAAAATTATTGAACGTGATTCCGAAGATTCGAACATAAAATTAATTCCAGGCGGAATTCGGGATATTGAATTTACTGTGCAGGCATTACAGCTTCTTAACGGAGGGAGAGATGAATCAATAAAATCAGGTAATACTTTTTCTGCCCTAGAAAAACTAAGTGATACAAAACTTTTGAAGAAGAATGAATATAAAATTCTACACGATGCTTATGTGTTTTATAGAAGAATCGAACACTTTCTCCAATTGATGAATAATACACAAACACACACTATTCCTGAAAGCGGGGAAATTGCAGAGAAGCTGAGTACTTATCTTGAATTTAAATCATTGAATGAATTTAAGGAAAATGTAAAAGAATTTCGAAAACAAGTGAGAGATATTTACAATTCAATTGTTGGTGAAAGTGAAAAAACAAAAGATGAAAATAAAATTTTGACTAAAATAAAATTTACTAATCCACAAAAAGCATCGAAAGACATTTCATTTTTACGTGAAGGAAAAGGATTAACCGTAAGCAGAAAGTTTGATAAATCTGCACTTGAATCCTTCAACAAAATAGAAAATAATTTCTACGAATATTTGCTGAATGCTGATGATCCTGATTTATGTGTTGCAAATTTCGTTCGTGTAATCAAGCAAGCTGTTTTCCCTTCCATCTGGTATAACGAATTCACTGATGAAAATTTTCTACAAATATTTCTACAGCTTTGTGAAAACTCTCAATTGGCAGTCGATCTTTTCGCGGAAGATAAAATATTGAGAGAGAGTTTTCTAAGTCGGGATTTTCTGAATAAAATTTCAACAGATGAAGCAAAAAAAATCCGTTTGAAAAATATTTTATTCAATCTTGCAGTTCAGCTAACTATCAGTCAGAATGATTCTGTAGCAGCTTCAAGAACTTTGAGCGAAACAGTAAGCGATAAAATAAAATTAGTTTCGGAAGAATTCGGAATGAAGAAAAAATGGAATGATGATTATCTGATTATTGTTCTCGGAAGTACAGGAACCGGGACAATGACTTTTGCTTCTGATATTGATCTGATATTTGCAGTAAAGAATTCAGGGAAGTATCTAAAAATTCAAAATGATTTTCAGAATCTTCTGGCTGATTTAAAAAAAGAACTTTCACCATTTTCTGTTGACTGCAGATTACGACCGGAAGGTGCAAGCAGTCAGTTGGTTTGGGATTTTAATAAATACACCGAATATTTGAATAGCCGTGCAAGAATCTGGGAGTTTCAGGCAATGTTGAAAGCAAGTTGTGTTGGCGGAAATAAAGAATTATTTTCTAAACTGACTACATCATTTCTAAAAAGAATTTCTGAGTTATCTGACGCTGAGATCATAAAAGGAATAAATGATATCAGATCAAAATCAATATCCAGCTTTCCTGCTGAAATGGGATTAATTGATCTCAAGAAAATTTCTGGTGGATTAAATGATGTTGAGTATGCTGCTCATTATCTTCTGCTTTCAACTCCTGAAAGTGCAAATCAATTCATCGGTAAAGCTATTCCGGTTATTTTAAATGAACTTTCTACAAAATCAGAACACAAAAAAGTTTTAAATGAGCTTGCTGATAATTACATTTTCATTAAGAATTTAGAAATTTTTAACCAACTTAGCTTTAGCAGCAGTTCTTCAAAGTTATCGATCGAAGAAAATAAATTTCGGAAGCTTGCGCGTTTTATGAAATATGAAAACGATTCAGCGTTAAAGAAAAAACTTTATTCTGTTTTAAAGTTTAATCGGGAAACTTTTACTAAGTTAATTCATTGAATTACAAATTAAGAGCGGAAGAAATATTTAGTTCTTGGTTGGTAAGTTTTTAGTTTTAGTTGTGCTGTTCTTAGTTTTTGTTTCAAGTTAAAGAATATTTTTTGTAAGAGCGTCTATCTAATATTTTTAAAATAAAATCAATGTGAAATAAAGCCCAATAAGAATAACTGATAACCATTGAACCATAACCATCAACCAAAAACCAATAACTAATATCACAGAATGATCAGGATAAAAAAGTATTACGTTGTTCTAACTTCAATATTTGTATTTATAATATACTTATTCACACTTGCACCTTCTGTTGTTCAGATTGATTCGGGAGAACTTACTGCAGTTCAGGCAACACTTGGAATTGCACATCCGACCGGCTATCCATTATTCACAATGATCGGATATTTGTTCTCACTGATTCCACTTCCATTTTCAAAAATATTTCAATTAAATATTCTTGCTGCAATTTATTGCAGTATTGGAGTTGGCGTATTTACTTACACAATAAAATATTGTCTTGATAATATTTTGGTTTTCAGAAAGAAAAATTTATCAAAAGAATCAGCTAAGAAAGAGAAGAAGAAAAGCAAAGAGCAGTCAACAGAAAAACAAATTGAAATTCCGGAAAATTTCAAGTTGATCACAGCAGTATTTGGCGGACTTTCACTTGCATTCAGCAGAACATTCTGGTTTCAAAGTACTTCGGTTGAAGTTTATTCACTTCACTTACTTTTAATAACACTCATCATATTTTTTCTTCTGAAAGCATACGTAAAATCTTTTGAGAATGATAAACTTTCGAACTGGTTATTGTTTGCATTTTTTCTCGCACTCGGATTTACAAATCATCTTACAACATTGATGATACTTCCCGGAACTGCTTACTTATATTTTTCACGATACAAATTCAATTCAGCAAGTTTTAAAAAATTAGCACTGATGATTACTCTTTTCATCCTTGTTCTTATTGCGATTTATTCTTATCTGCCATTGAGAGCTTCACAAAATCCAATATTGAATTGGGGAAACCCAATCGATTGGGAAAGAATTTATCGTCACGTCACCGGAAGACAATACCAGGTTTGGTTGTTCACATCTTTCGATTCGGCAGGAAAACAGTTCAGTCATTTTTGGAACATTCTTCCTTTTGAATTTTTTATTGGATTACTTTTTGTATTGATTGGTCTAATTGTATCGTTATTCAGATCAAAAACTCTCGGCTTGTTTATTCTCATCTCTTTTCTCTTCACTTTATTTTATTCGATCAACTATGATATTCACGATATTGATTCTTATTTTTTACTTGCTTTTATAATGCTTGCTTTCTTTTCATCCTTTGGTGCTTTAAAAATTTTGGAAATGAAAAGCCTTCCTAAAAATTACGGACTGATTGGCTTGGGACTGGTTTTGGTAATTCAACTATTTTTTAATTTCAGGGAAGTGGATCAAAGCGGTGTTTATACTTATGAAGATTACACCAAAGCAATATTAAATACTTCACCAAAAAATTCGATTATATTCAGCTATCAATGGGATTATTTTATATCAGCTTCGTATTACTACCAGTACGTTGAAAATCAGAGAAAAGATATTACAATAATTGACAAAGAACTTCTGAGACGATCGTGGTACTACAACCAAATCAACAATCACGATCCGAACATTCTTAGTGGAGTAAATAATGAAGTTGATCAATTCCTGATCGCACTTCAGCCGTTTGAGCGGGACGAAAAATTTGATGCCAATAGACTGGAAAATCTTTACAGAACTATTATGAGTAATCTGATTAAGACGAATGTAAGCAAGAGAGATTATTTTATTGCTCCTGAGTTGGTTGATCACGAAATGAAACGAGGTGAATTCAAAATTCCGGATGGATATAACTTGGTTCCGCATTTATTTTTCTACAAAGTTGTGCAGGGAGAGGATTATGTTCCTGCACCTGATCCGGATTTTCAAATCAGAATTTCTTCAAACAGAAACTATTACATTGATCAGGTTGAGAGAATGGTCGGGCAGATGTTATCGAACAGAGCTTATTATGAAGTAAAATTTGGAAAAACTGACAGAGCAAAAATTTATCTTAAAAAAATATTGAATGACTTACCGGGCTTTAAGCTTCATCCGGCTTTACAACAGGTGTTAAAGGATTAATCCTTAATAGAATTTAAAAGTTCTTGTGATCTTTCTTTCGTGAGCTCTGATTTCGTTCTGAATGATTGAAGTGTTACATCCACCTGCTGGATCAAGTTTCGTTTGTAGTATTTTGGTGCGAAGATAGAGCCATCAATCATATAAATTCTTTCGGTTTTCTCATCATAGAAAAAATAGTTTACAAAAGGTCCACTGTTATCAAAATTATTCTTCCACAAACCCTGAGTAAATAAGGCATATCTTCCATTAAAATCTACTTCATTGACAACAAATCCATCCTCAGAAACAAAAACAATCAATGAATCTCCAACTGATTTAAAGAAATTATTTGATAATCTGTCCCGAATAATTTTTATTGAATCCTGATTCAGATAATCCGGAGTTGCATCATCAATCCAGTGAATAAAGAAAAACAGTTTTAAATCATTCCCCTGCGCTTTCTCCATTAAAACAAATTTTTCTTTCGGGTCATCTATAAGGATTTTAAAATCTTTTTGAACGTAGATTATCCAGCCATATTCCTTTAACAATTTTCCTTCAACTGCTTTTTGCTCGAACTCAGGATTATAAAGATTACTGATTAATCTTTCATCGGATTTTTGCTGGAAGGTATTTAACAGATTATTTGAATTGCTCAAAATATTTTCATTCAGCGCTTCAACATTTGGTGCTGATATTACAGCAACAATCTGGTTCTTCGCCCAAACGTTATATTGAAATGCAACAAACTCTGAATCAGCTTTAAGTTCATTTTGAACAGAAGTATCTTTTATACTGCTTAAATATTGTGAGGTGCTACTTCCCGAATTATTTGGTGCGGCGATAATGAGGTTCTTTACATTTTTATTTTTATCGAGTTCGTCTAAATCAATTCTTTTCAGATTGTATAATTTTTCTGGTTGCGGAGTAGTTATTTCTTTTTCAAAAACAGATTTAAGCGAATTTGATATTGCTTCATACTCAATAGAATCAGCTACAACAAAAATTTCATCTTCTGAACCTTTTGCGCTATCCTTTGGTTTATTGTATAATAGTAAGAACAACAAAAATGCAATTACGATAACCACAACAGTAATTGTAAGCAACAGCCAGGTCGGATATAGTGATGATTTTTGTTTCATATTCACCTTGATACATTTGAGAGTGTTAATTCCAGATTCGGCAGTAATGCAAGGTATAATCCCCACATCGTAAATCCGACAGACAGTGGGATTGACAGATTATCATCGATAAGCCTGAATGAAATATTTTCTACTATTGCACCCACGAAAGCTCCGATAATTCCAATTAAATATTCTTCAAAGAAACCGCCGATTTTTGGAGTAAATAAAATCACTATGCATGCACTAATAAAAAAAGTTAAAGTTCCCTCTAAACTTTTTGAAAGAAATTTATGCTTTCCAAATTTTCTTCCAATCAATGCTGCAAGCGAATCACTTATTATCAGAATCGAAAAAGCTGAGATGAAAATTACCTTTGGGAAAATAAGTACACTAATGAGAGCAGATATTAAAACGTAAGTTGCGCCATTAAGATTTTTCTTTTTATGATCGAGCTCATGCTCACGCAGCAGGAAGCCAAAAAATTTATAGAATATTTTTCCGGTTTCCGGATGAAGGTAACGGCTTAAATCTATTATTAAGGCAGCTGCAGTGAGGATTCCAAGAATTATTGCCGCAGTCTTTGCAGTTATGAAATAGTAAACAATAGGAATGGACAGCGAAGTAAGATGAATCAGCTTTCGGAATAGTTCATCTTTATACTGAATCGTACCGTTATCAATTTGCGTCATCTTTTACAGAAGCATCCTTCTGCTTTCGCTGCTGAATCATTGCCTTAACGTGTTCAGGAATTTCTTCTTCCTTTTTCGGTTCCGGAATAACAGGAATAGGAGGCAATTCTTCACCTTTTATTATTCTTTCAATTTCTTCGGAGTCAAGAATTTCGCGTTCCAGAAGTTCCATTGAAAGTTTATGAAGCAAATCGATATTATCTCTTAAAATCTTCTCAGCCCGATTCATCGAATTATTTATTATTCCCCGAACTTCTTCATCTATTTCTATTGCAGTTTTTTCACTGTAGTCGCGATGCTTCTGAATTTCTCTTCCTAAAAATATTTCCTCTTCCTTCGCGCCGTAACTCATCGGACCCATCTTATCACTCATTCCCCATTCACATACCATTTTACGTGCAATGTTTGTTGCTTTTTCTATATCATTTCCTGCACCAGTCGTATAGTGATCGAAAACAATTTTCTCAGCAGCACGACCACCAAGTGCATAAGTAATTACTGCTTCAAGATATTCTTTTGAATATGTATGTTTCTCATCGATTGGAAGATAGCTTGTAACACCAAGCGCACGACCTCTAGGAATAATAGTAACTTTATGAACCGGATCAGCTTCCGGAATCATTCTGGCAACAAGTACGTGACCAATTTCATGATATGCGGTGGTTTTCTTTTCTTCTTCTGAAATAATCATACTCTTTCGTTCCATCCCCATCATCACTTTATCTTTTGCTTCCTCAAAGTCTGACATTTCAACTTTTTTCTTGTTCTTCCTTGCCGCAAGCAGAGCAGCTTCATTGACAAGATTTGCTAGTTCTGCACCAGCAAGCCCGGGAGTTCCTTTTGCAAGTACTTCAAGATTAACTTTTTCTTCCAAAGGAATATTTCTTGTGTGAACTTTCAAAATTCCTTCACGACCTTTCACATCAGGTCGGTCAACTACAACCTGTCTGTCAAATCTTCCCGGTCTTAATAAAGCCGGATCGAGTACATCAGGACGATTGGTTGCTGCGATTATAATAACTCCACTGTTTTGCTCGAAGCCATCCATCTCAACAAGTAATTGATTTAATGTTTGTTCTCTTTCATCGTGACCACCGCCGAGTCCGGCTCCGCGGTGTCTTCCGACTGCATCAATTTCATCAATAAAAATTATACAAGGTGCATTCTTTTTTCCTTGTTCAAAAAGATCACGAACACGGCTTGCGCCTACACCAACAAACATTTCAACGAAATCTGCACCACTGATTGAGAAAAATGGTACGCCAGCTTCACCTGCAACAGCACGAGCAAGTAAAGTTTTGCCTGTTCCCGGAGGTCCAAGTAAAAGTACACCGCGTGGAATTTTTCCACCGAGTTTCTGGAACTTAGTAGGTTCTTTCAGAAATTCGATTATTTCCTGAAGCTCAACTTTTGCTTCATCAGCTCCGGCGACATCGCGAAACGTAACACGCTGACTTGACTGACTGATTAGTTTTGCTTTGCTTTTTCCGAATGAAAAAATTCCTCTTGAGCCGCCACCCTGTCCCTGCATTCTTCTCATAATAATTATCCAGATTGCTATTATAAGCAGCCATGGAAGAAATCCGAGAAGAACATTCAACCATTCGCTCGATTGTTTGTCGAACGAATAATTTATTCCCTTTTCTTTCCAGAGTGTTTCTTCTTCTTTGATTATTGGTTCGGGAATGTAAACCGAAATAGCTTTAACTTTAGTTTCAGTTCCGTTAATCTTTACAGAAGTTTCGGATGTTAATTCAGCGCGGAAGAAATAATCATTAATGTCTGATTTAGTTATAGTTGCTTCTTTAATTTTATCAGTATCATTCAGAAGTCTGCGGTATTCAGCAAATGGAATATCAACGTACTGTTCTTGTGTGGTTCTGAAAACCTGCATAACAATTATTGCCGCAACAATAACCGCTCCCCATCCGAATACCATTTTAAGAACTTTTGACCAATCAAAGTTATCATCAGGTTTGTTTGGGCCCGATCCTTTCGGATTTTTAGGTGGCTTTTTATTATCGTCATTATCAGCCATAAAAAATTTTTTAAAATCTATATTCATTAAAAAGTTTAATCTCCATTTTCTTTTAAAACGTAAATTCCACGTAAATTCCGGTATTTCTGAGCAAAGTCCAGACCATAACCGATTACGAATTTATCAGGAATTTTAAAGCCAATATAATCAATTTTCACGTTATATTTCAGGCTTCCGGGCTTCACCAGAAGTGAAACTACTTTCATACTATTCGGACTTTTTTCGGCAAAAAGTTCCGCTATATACTTTATAGATAATCCAGTATCAACAATATCTTCAACAATTATTATATCTCTGTGGTTTACCTCGCAGTTGAGCTCTTTGAGCAGCTTCACATCACCGGAAGAGATTTTTGCATCACCATAACTTGATAGTTTGAAGAAATCAATTTCACAATTGATGGTCAGATATCTAATCAGATCAGACATAAAAAGAAATGAACCGTTTAATACACCAATGAAAACAGGTAAACTTGATTTATAATCTGATGAAATCTGGTGCGCAAGTTCTTTAATCCTGTTTTGAATTTGCTCTTCTGAAAAAAGAAGAATGAATTCATCGCTGCCTATTACTAATTTTTCAGATGCAGTCACTTTACTTTTAAAGTTAGTTTGAAAATCTTTTTTGTTTCGGGTGTAACCTTAAATGTTTCATCAAGACGTAATCCAATTACCCAAACAATTTTTCCTGAATTAGTTAAAACGTACTGATCTTTTTTATCAACTAATGATATTTTTACATCTGATAGAAAGTCAGATAACTTCTTTGTGCCTTTCATTCCGATTGGTTGAAACTTATCTCCCTCTCTCCATCTCCTGATTTCAAATTTCTTTCCCAGTTCATCTCCGGAAATAAATTCTGAAAATTTATTATTAGTGAACTTAATCATTTTCTTGTTTACTTCTTCAATTGAAAACTCTTTGCCGTTAAATTCAATTTTGTCATCGGTGCTTACAAGAAAGACAGTATTATTTTTATCAATAAGATTTTTCCCGATTACTAATTTATCTCTTTCTCTGAATGCAGATACTTTTTCTTTCAGATAAATTGATTTGCCTGGTTGCGAATTTATCAGATTCGTCAGATCACAAATATTCGCTGATGATAGTTCAATTCTGAAATTTCTTTCGATTAGTGATTTTAAAAAAACTCCCATAAAGTTTCTATCACGTTTTGAAAATTTGTTTAAGTTAATAAAGACCTTCCCGTCTTTTTTAATAACAGCATTTCTTTCCAGCTTTTCAATCTCTTTCTCTACTACTAAACTGATCTCTGAAATTATTTTCGATGTGTTACTGATCTTCTCTTCAATCTGCGGATTCAATCTCTTTTTTAACTCTGGAATAATTTTATTACGCAAAAAATTTCTTTCATAATCAGATTTAAGGTTGCTTTCGTCAATCCGAAAATGAATTTTATTTTGCACCAGATACTTTCTGATTTCATCTGAGGTAAGACTAAGGATCGGTCGAATTATATTTTCTCTTTTTACAGGAATACCTGATAGCCCTTTTAATCCTGCACCTTTAAACAAATTCAAAAGAATGGTTTCAACATTATCACTTGAGTTGTGTGCTGTGGCAATTTTATTGCAGCCAAGTTTCGTTGCAGCTTTTTGTAATTCCTGATAGCGGATTTTTCTCGCGGCTTCCTCGATCGAAAGTTTAGATTTCTTGGCATTAGCTTTTACTTCGTTTGAGACACTTACAAACGGCACATTATTTTCCGAACAAAAATCTTTGCAGAATTTTTCATCGTCATCGGCGGATTTACCCCGAAGCTTATGGTTTAAATGAAACGCTGCTAACTTAATCCTGAATCGCTTTTTAAATTTCAGCAGAAATGAAAGAAGGAAAACTGAATCTGCCCCACCACTCAATGCAACAAGGATTTTATCGCCAAAATCAATGAGATGATTTTCATCAACAAACTTCAGTGCTTTTTGTTCAGTGGTTTTTATCATTTATGTAGAGATGAATTGTGTTAACAAACTTATGGAAAAAGGATATTTTAAAGACTCATAGTATTTAAGTCATTCCGGCGAACCAGCAATTGACGGAGAGTCCGGAATCTGATCCTATCGATCTTAAGATTCTGGACAAGCCAGAATGACAAAACTCTATAAGTAATAATTAATCTTAAAAAATTAGTTTATCTCTATAATCTCATAATCAAGTATTCCGGCAGGTGCGTGTATTTTCACTTTATCTCCAACTTGAGTTCCCAACAATCCTTTCCCTACAGGAGAAGTGATAGAAATTTTTCCTGCCTGAAAATCTGCTTCTTCGGGAGAGACAAGCAGGTAATCAAACATTTTTCCGTTTTTCAGGTTTTTAATTTTTACTTTGGATAGAATATGCACTTTGCCCTCTTCAAATTGTGAGGGATCAATCTCTCGTGCACGCGAAAGCATGTCTTCAATCTTTGCAATTTTTAATTCAAACAATCCCTGTTCTTCTTTTGCGGCATCATATTCAGCATTTTCAGAAAGGTCACCGTGAGCACGAGCTTCAGCAATTTTCTCTGCCATTGCTTTTCTGCCGTTGGTTTTCATTTCTAATAGTTCCTTTTCAATCTCGATTATTCTCTCTCTTGTGAGATAAACAAAGTTTCCATCTGCCATTTCTATCCTTTTGATTTGATAAAAAAAATTGCCACCGTCCTGAATATCAGGACAGTGGCAGGGCAAAATTAAGAATTTGAACTTACCTTGTCAAGGCTGGATTATTTGAGAAGTACCTGTCCGACGAAGGTTTATCGGAGGAGGATCATCTTCCTTGTCTCCGCAAAATTTTCCATTTTTCCGTCTTTGCTTTGCAAATCCGAGACAAGCAATTTATAAAAATAAACTCCGCTGCTCAATCCTGTAGCATTAAAATCTATTTTGTGTTTTCCAGCCATAACCTGCTCATTTATCAAAGTTGCAATTTCTTTTCCGAGAACATTAAATACCTTAATTGTAACAAAACCGTTTTGCGGAACGCTGAACTCAATCGTAGTTGATGGATTGAACGGATTCGGGTAATTCTGTTCGAGACCATAGCTAAATGGCTGGCTGATATTTTCAACTTCGGTGATGATGGTATTGTTTTTCAGAATCCAGTTACCGGGATCAAATACAATTGATCCTGGGTTTCCAATAACCTGGAATTGAAAGTTCTGAGTCTGTGCATTGTTAAATAAAGTAACGGTTGTATCTCCTAGAGTAGTATTGATTCTGATCTGCACTGGCATCGTGAAGAAAGAAGGATTGGAATTTACTACCTGGTTTATGTTGAGCGAAATATTATAAATATCACCACCTACGAAGGATTTATTCCAACCAACCGTATAAGTTGGTTCGTTCTCCCCGTAAATCCATTCCTGGAAGAAGTAATCGAGACTCTGACCGTAAACACTCTCAGCAATTGCCTGAAAGTCTTCTGTAGTTGCAACTCCATAAGAAACTGAAGGATGTGCGCTGTATGTTCTTGTAATATCAAAAAATGTTGAATCACCAACAACACCTCTGAGCATATGAAGAACAACACAACCTTTTGAATATGTTCGCGAACCATCAAAAATTTCCCATTCATTTGAAATATCCTGTACCCAGACACTTCCCTGTGCATTTTTTGCGCTGTTCATTTCTGATAATATCTGAGAATTATAAGCTGCTTTACCGCTCTTTGCTTCAACATAAACTGCTTCAGAGTAAGTTGCGAAGCCTTCGTTAAGCCAGATGTTATGCCAGTCTGCGCAGGTAATCATATCACCGTACCACTGATGAGCAAGTTCGTGAGAAATAACTCCTGATCCCCAGAAGCCCATAGAAGTACAGGTTTGATGTTCCATAGCTCCACCCCATTCAAATTCTGCGTGTCCGTATTTTTCCTGAATAAAAGGATATTCACCATATCGGTTTGCGAATACTGTTATCATCTCATCAGTTTCTTCAACAATCGGTTTTACATAGTTGAAATTTTCAGGATAAATAAAATTCATTATCACCATTGAATCTGATTGACCGTAATGATAATAAGTATCGTACTGAGTATAATTTGAAATAGCAAGTGAAATTAAATAATTAGCGATGCTATAATGATTTTTCCAGTGATAAGTTTTTGTACTATTCCCGTTATCGACAACACTTTCGAGGGTTCCATTTGATACACCAATTAAATTACTTGCAACAGTCATCCAAACATCAGATGAATCTGCTTTGTCTCCGGGCGTATCTTTCTGAGGCCACCAATATGGACCACTGTATGCTTCGCTCAAAGTTGATATAATTGGTGAACCATTATGTGTACTAAAATCAAAACCACCGAAATTAGTCCCGCTTGGTACACCACGGTAAAAAACTTCAAGTGTAAAGGATTCTCCTTCATTGTAAGTTTGATCAAGTGTGATATTGATAAGATTATTTGTATGTGTGAATAATGCAGATAAACCATTGATCAAAACTGAATCTACAATTAAAAAACTTCTCAGATCCAAAAAACAAGAGTTGATAGTTGTAGTATCTGCCTTAACTCCAATTATAATTCTGCCTGTGAGATAATTCGGGCTTGTGGTGATTGTTAAATCGAGACCATAATAAGTGACATCTATTTTAGTATCTCCCGGATAGAGAACTTTTGACATTTGCATTGATCTGGCGTGTCTTTCTCTTTCAGTTTTAATCCAGGGTTTGTATTCATCCTGAGCAATCAGAATGAAAGATGTTAGAAGAACAATTGTAAAAATGTATTTTATCATTTTAATCCTGCTTTTAAAAATTAATATTTCATGTTAAAATAGTGGTTAAACCAATAAATAAACACTGTTTAATTTTTATCTTCAATGAGATGATGAAACAAGAAAAGTTGCTGTTTGACAAACAACTTGAAGGTAGGTATTTTAGCACCGTTTTAATTAATAATAATCATCATTACTTAGGAGTTTAAAATATGATTTACTTTCTATCTCCGAGAAACTTTGCGTTTTTAATCATCAGTATTTTTATTGTTTGCACAAATAATTTAACTGCACAAAATAATTTTGCAAATTTGTGGAGCAATATTTCAGAAACAGGATTAGATGCCATTGGAACACGATATATAATTCCTGAAACCTACCGAACACTTGAATTGGATTTACAAAATTTGTCAACTGCATTAACACAAGTTCCTGAAGAGAAAACTACCAGTGTAAAAAATTCAAGATTTATTTTAAGTCTGCCGCTACCGAATAATTCTTTTGCAACTTTTAAAATTGTTCAATCGCCGGTGATGGCAGAAGAGCTTGCTGTTAAATATCCTGAAATAAAAACTTACCTCGGGCAAGGAATAGATGAAAATTCAGATGCAAGAGTTCGTTTTGATGTTACACCTGCTGGATTTCATGCAATAATTTTTTTATCAAATGGTACAGTTTATATTGATCCTTATTCATTAGGTGAAACAAGATACTACATTTCTTATTATAAGAGAGATTACACTCCAACTGAAGAGAGATTAAATCTTGAATGCACTCTTTTAGGAACTGACTCAGAATTTGGCAATCAGATCAAACAATTAGTTGCAGAAAATCCGTTAGTAATGACTGGACCTCAATTAAGAACTTATCGAACAGCGATCGCTGCAACCGGTGAGTACACAAATTTTCATGGAGGTACAGTTCCTCTTGGTTTAGCTGCCGTTGTAACTGCATTAAATCGTGTTACCGGAGTTTATGAAAATGAGGTTGCAGTCAGGATGATATTAATTGCAAATAATGATCTTATCATTTATACTAATCCTTCGACAGATCCTTACACAAATAATGATGGTTTTGCAATGCTTTCACAAAACCAAACTAATCTGGATGCAGTTATTGGATCAGCAAATTATGATATTGGTCATGTTTTCAGTACCGGCGGCGGTGGTGTTGCATACCTGGGAGTTATCTGCCAGGCAGGATATAAAGCACAGGGAGTAACTGGTTTGCCGCAACCAATCGGTGATCCGTTTTATATTGATTACGTTGCCCATGAAATGGGACACCAGTATGGCGGTAATCATTCGTTTAATGGAAACGCAGGTTCCTGCGGTGGTGGAAACAGGAATTCTTCCACTGCGTATGAACCTGGAAGCGGAAGCACGATTATGGCTTATGCAGGAATTTGCGGTAGTCATAATTTACAGAATAACAGCGATGATTACTTTCATAATATAAGTTTCGTAGAAATTGTCAATTATACAACTACTGGCGGTGGAAACTCATGTCCCGTTATTACAAATACTGGAAATGGAGAACCAACAGCATCTGTTCCGGCTGGTGGGTTTACAATTCCAATCAGCACACCATTTATACTGACTGGTTCCGGATCTGATCCTGATAATGATCCATTGACATATTGCTGGGAAGAAATGGATCTCGGACCAGCAGGACATCCAAACTCACCTTCTGGTAATGCACCGATCTTCAGATCGTTTGATCCTGTTACCGTACCTTATAGATATTTTCCAAAACTGTCAAACATTTTAAATAATAATCAAACGATTGGAGAGATTCTGCCAACATACACACGAACATTAACTTTCAGATTGACCGTTAGGGATAATCGTGCTGGCGGAGGCGGAGTTAAATATGCTCAGATGCAGGCAATAAATGTTACAAATACTGCAGGACCATTTTTAGTCACTCAGCCAAATACAAATGTAACATGGTCTGGCAATACCATATATACCATAACCTGGAATGTTGCAAATACGAGCGTTGCACCTGTTAATGTAACACAAGTAAATATTTTATTATCAACCGATGGTGGAAATAATTTTACACAAACTCTTGCTGCTAACACCGCAAACGACGGCACCGAAGATATTTTTCTCCCAAATTTTCCAACAACACAGGCAAGAATAAAAGTTGAAGCAGTTGGCAACGTCTTCTTTGATCTTTCAAATGTTAATTTCACTATTACTGATAATATTCCCGTTGAACTTACAGCGTTCTTCGCCATTAAAGTTGAAGATGGAATAATGTTGAAATGGACAACAGCAACTGAAACGAATAATTCCGGATTTATGATTGAAAGAAGTTCAAACAATATTGATTTTTCAGAAATTGCATTTGTTAATGGTAATGGAACATCAACCGAAGTAACTGATTATGAATACAGAGATGCAGTTTTAACTGTGGGTAAATATTTTTACCGACTCAAACAAATTGACTTTGACGGCACTGCTACTTATTCAAATGTAATTGAAACTGAAATTAATGGACCTGCGGTATTCGATCTTTCACAGAACTATCCAAATCCTTTCAATCCATCTACAATGATAAAGTTTTCGTTACCGGTTGATTCTTATGTTCGTATCGAATTGTTTAATACTTTGGGTGAAAAAGTTGATGAACTAACTAACAGAGATTACAGTATCGGTAATCACGAAATTAATTTTGATGCATCAAAACTTTCTAATGGTGTTTATTACTATACAATTAGTGCGAATGGTTTAGATGGAAGTACATTTGTTTCGACGAAGAAGATGGTGCTTATCAAGTAAATAATTGTTTTTAATAGTAAGGGTTCAAAATTTTGAGCCCTTACAACAATTTCAAAAAATCAATCAACTTCCTGAATTCTGCAAATCCTTTTAAAATGGCAGTAGCGACAGACTTTTTCTTCGCGGTTTTCCAATGTTGAAAGATGAAACTTTCCATTTGATATATCTTTTGTAATATTTTTTATCATCTCAAGGCAAATATTAATCATTTCTTCAGAAGAGGAAACATCTTCCTCAACGTTTTCAGTTTTGGTTTTTCTTTTTATCCGGACATCCTTCTTCCCAAAATCATTCACATTGAATTTCAGTGAGAATATTTGTGCACCTGCGGGTTCGTAATTATCAAACAATTCGCGTTTTATTAATTCTTTTGCTGCGAAAAGATATAATGGAAGCTGTAATGAAATCCCTGTCAAAAGATCTTCTGAAGTTGGTTTTGTACCACCAAGCTTATAATCAATCACTTTAAAAGTTTTACTCTTTTCATTAATATCTATCCTGTCTATTTTACCACGCAGTTTTATTTCCGCGGCATTAACAGGCTCACTTACTTTTTGATTTTTGACATCTTCATTTTTAACTTTTCCAAAACTTAGCTCAAAGAATTCAGGAATATATCCTCCATCATTGTTAAGTTCTTCTTCAAGAAATTTGTAAAGAAGCGATTGTGTTCTTCTTCCGTTTAAGCCAAGTAGTTTCTCACGTTCGTAAAAAGAAAACTCGGGATTCAGATTTAACTTATCAAATTTTCTCTCTGCGATTTTAAATAATAGTTCTTCTGCAGATTTAAATTGTTCTTTGCTGCAATTGTAAAGAACGATACTCTTTTCCTTCAACTTGGTATAAAACTCATAAAGTATTGAGTGAATCAAACTGCCGTATTCAAATGCTTCAAGTTCTTCTTTTGGTTCTTCAACGGTTTCAAGTTTGAGAATATTTTCTACCAGATATTTATAGGGACACTTCGCATAATTTTCAAGCTGAGTTGCTGAGAATTCTCCTTCTGTTACTTCAGCAAGTCTCTTTTTCACATTATTGCTAATTTCAGGCGAAATAAAACCAGCATATTCGAATTCCTGAAATGGATTTTCAATTCTTTTTTTATCCACTTCGATTTTTCTGCTAATGGTCTCGAGATCAACTGCGTACTCGTCCGTTAATCTTAAATTTAATCTTTCGCTATCTGATAGTTTACCGATAAAATCAAGAAGCTCTTCCCTGGAATAGATTTCATCTTTGAAGTTGTTACCTGATATTATTTTTGATTCGAACAGAGAATTAAAATCCTGCAAAAAACTAGATTTGACCAGTTCACGTTTGTCATCAGTTTGAGGAAAGCTGAGATAAAGTTTTTTCTTCCAGGTACATAAAGCCTGATAGAATAAATATCTTTGTTCAACCTGGTGCCGAATTTCCTCACGAACAAAAGACCCCGAGAAAAATATTTCCAGTGTAAATCTTGTCGGAAGATCCCCGTCATTCAAACCACCAATAAATAAATAATCAAAACTTAATCCACGAATTTCATTAAGCGTAGTTATTTGCACACCATAGCCAGGCTTTTCTGAAATGTTATATCTTGTAAATACTGCGCTGGTTCTTATCTGATTAAGAAAAAAATGAACAGGGAAAGCAGTTTTCTCCCCGTACTCAAGTTGAATCATATCCATCACTTCATCAATCAATTTCAAAAAGGAATTAAAAGCAGCAATGTCATTCTCAATAACTTCTGGTGGAGCGTTAAGCAGAGAGGAAGGAAAATTGAGATTAAATATCAACGTGAACAAATTTTCCTTGAATTCAGCCGGAGTTATTTTCAACGCAAAGGGTTTTAAACTCTTTTTTATTTTTTCAAGATCCGATAATGCAGATTCGTAGCTATTTATCTTGCTGTCAGATTTTCCCGAATAATTTTCTGATGCGGAAAGTTCGGAGATTTTCAATTTCAATTTACTCAGCCAGATTTCATATCCAGAAACAATTTTTAATTCGGTTGAAATTTTCAGAAGATTTGAAATATCAATGTTCAACCCGGCAAAAAAATCATTGCTCAATGCTCGGAATATATTCTTATAAAAAAAATCGTTCTCAAGAATTTCGAGAAAATTGATTACCGCTTTTACAGGTGATGATGTGTTAAGCGAAAATCGATCAGTAAGATTGAATGGGATTCCGTAAACATTAAACCTGTCCCGAATTATTGCAGAATAATTCCCGATAAGGTTAAATACCACACAAATTTTTTCAGGATCAACTTTATTGATCAATATCAGTTTCTTAATCTCTTTTGCAATAAGTTCAACTTCTTCTTCCCGGTTCAATGCTGATACTTCATTTACTGAATCTTTAAAATTGGATTCCTTCGTATCAAATTTTCTGATGGATAAATTTTCACGTACTATGTTCAAAAACCTGGATTGAGCAGCAGTTGAGAGATCTACTGCTTCTGAAAAACCTTTTGATAAAAGATGATTGTGACAGGAATTCAAATGTGAAAAAACTGCAGGATTAAATTTGTAATAATCCAATATGACAAAAAGTTCTGTCTCATTTACTTCTGAAGCTGCATTTATAATTTCAACTTCCGGAGCAGTGAATTCATCAAATCCATTAACTAAAACATATTTGCATCCAGAGTAAATAAAATTGAATGACTCATCAAATTCTTTTTTGCTTTTAGAGTTCAGAGTAAGATAAACATCACCAGTTTCTTTTATTTTATTTCTCGCGAGCGTTTTCTGGTATTCATCATATACTTCAGCTATATCAATTGCTTTAAGTTTTTCTCTTCCCGATAATTTTTTAGCTTCTTCTTTAAGACGATTGGGTGTTATACCATGCCTTTTATACTCAGCAATCACATTCTTTATTCTTTCAAGTGTACCAAAAGGAATCTGATCTCTGTATTGCGAAAAATAATTTAGATTTACTTTTTTAAAACAATGATTTAAATGAAGAATTGCAACCTGCTCACTTATCTGTATGATGTTGCCATCAATTTCTGTGAGAATCTTTTCTGCGAAGGAACCAATAGTTTCAATTTTAAGTCCGAAAAGAGAATTAGCAGGACTTAATGAAACCAAATCCCGTGTAAGATACCGGATTTTTCTTTTAGTTGGAACAATGAATAGTACTTCATCAATTTTTCCTTCACTCAATTTTGAATTGATTAAAAAATCAATATCAATTTTATCTATGTGATGTTTTGCAATAATCATTTACGTTATTTACCCGCTGAAAAAATAAGCTAAAAATCTCTATAACTCACTTTAGACCAACATTTATTCTGTTGATTATAAACAATGGTTGATTATTTTAGAACCATATATTTATTAGAATATGTATCAGTTAATATTTTTAATATTGTTCATAATTCCAACTACTCTCTTGTTTTCGCAAGAGATTGGAGAACTTGCACCACCTAAACCTCCATTGCATTTCCCAAATAATGCATTAGGATTTGACCTGCTAATTGGTGAAAGCGGATTTGGTTTTGGCGGATTTTATAGAAGACAACTCGGTACAAAAATTACAGTGTTTGGAGATGTTTCCATTTCTGAAGCCAAAGATGAGCGCGAAATCGAATACGTTGATATCTATGGACAAACGTTTACTGTTGGAAAACAAAACCGGGTGTTCCAGATTCCATTTACTTTTGGCGCTCAATATCGTTTCTTTGAAAATGAATTGACAGACAATCTGCGTCCGTATATTAGTGCTGGTGTTGGACCCACAATCGCACTAACAACTCCGTACGCTGAAGAATTTTTTCGAGCATTTTCATATACGCAAGTTCACTATGCTGCTGGTGGTTATGCCGGATTCGGTGCAAACTTCGGTCTGGATCAAAGCAACCTGATTGGAATAAACGTGAGATATTACTACGCTCAGTTTCTTGATGAAGGTGTTGAAATACTAAAAGGCAGATATAAAAGTTATTTGAGCGGTTTCTTCATCACGATTAATTTCGGATTTATGTATTAAAATTTCTCTGCAATTTAATCCTTCTCTTCATTTCTTCCATTTGATAGTACATCCAATAGTAAAAGTTTCAGGCACCGAAATTTCTTTTCCGGCAAGAAGTTCATCGAGTGCATTTCTCAGATAATGATTCTGGGCTCTGATTGGTTCCTGCCAGTTATCATCAATCTTTCCGTGAAAAGCCAGTTTTCTCTGTTTATCAAAAAGAAAAATTTCAGGTGTATGTGTGGCATCGAATGCTCGTGCAACAGATTGTTCTTCATCCCTCAAATACAAAAAATTAAATTTCTGTTCAGTTGCTCGCTTCTTCATATTTTCAAAACTATCTTCAGGATATCCTTTAGTGTCGTTTGAGTTGATTGCAACAACTTCTACTCCAGGTCCACAGTAATCATCCTGAATTTGTTTGATTCTTCCCTCATAAGCTTGTACATAAGGACAATGGTTGCAGATAAAAATAATTATCAGCGCTTGTTTATCTGAAAATGATTTTAATGAATAATTTTTTCCATCAACTCCTGTTAAATTAAAATCGGGCGCCGATGATCCAATCTTAAGAGTATTTGTCGCCATTGAAAAAACTCCTTCTACTTTTAGTAAATAACAAAGCTAATAATTAAATTAAAATCGTTATGAAAAAATCTCTTTTCAGAATCAATAATATTTCATTTTTATTTGTACTCATTCAAATTCTATTTTCAGGAAACATTATGGCACAGGAAAAACAACTCGCCTGGGATCTTTATCATTCGTACGAAAATTTCAATGAAAAAAGTTTAACAACACGACGATTTAAACATTCTGATATTGTTCCATTAATCGAACGACTGAAAAATAAAAATATTTTTAAAGTTGATAAAGCAGGCAAATCAATTGAAGGAAGAGATATTTACCTGATTTCACTTGGAACCGGTAAAACCAAAGTTTTTCTTTGGTCACAAATGCATGGCGATGAACCAACAGCAACAGCAGCATTATTTGATATTTTTAATTTCTTTACTGATGATAATTCATTTACTGATTTCAAAAAATATTTACTTTCTAATCTGAGCATTTATATAATTCCAATGTTAAATCCAGATGGTGCTGAAAAGTTCCAGAGAAGAAATATTATTGAAATTGATCTCAATCGTGATGTAATCAGGCAGCAAACAAATGAAATGAAAATATTAAAAACAGTGTTCGATAGTATTAAACCGGATTTTGGATTCAACCTGCATGATCAGGGAAGAGATTATTCTGCCGGAAATTCTTTTAATCCTGCATCAATATCATTTCTTGCACCTTCACCAGATAATGAAAAAAGTTTGACCGAACCAAGATCAAAAGCAATGAAACTTATTGGTAATCTCTTTAACATTTTGAATGAATTTATTCCCGGTCATATTGCAAAATACCCGGATGATTTCGAGCCGAGAGCAGTCGGAGATAATTTTACTAAATGGGGAACAAGTGTTGTACTTCTTGAAAGTGGTGGTTGGCGAGGAGATCGCGAGAAACAATTTCTACGGAAAATTAATTACATAATAATTTTATCTGCTCTTAACAGCATTGCAAGCCATATTTATGAAACAACTGAATTAAATGTTTATGAGACAATTCCACAAAACGAAAAGTTTATGATGGATGTTATTCTCAGAAACCTTCTGGTTAAAAAAGATGAAATTGAATACACCATTGACATAGGAATAAACTTCGAAGAAATAAATATTAATGGAGCAAAAGATTTTTATCTTGAAGCAGAGATTGCTGATATCGGAGACCTCTCTGTATTTCGCGGTTACGATGAATTTGATTTTTCAGGTTATTCCGTTGAGACGGGAAAAACAAAAGCTGATATTTTTCATTCACCGAACGAACTCGCAAAAATAGATCCAATTCCACTTTATCAGGAAGGATACACAAACATAGTTTTAAAGAATGAGAATTTTCATGGAGAATATTCGCACTTCTCTTTCAATATTTTTTTGAGTGAACAAAATATTCCAGAGGTTTCAATCAAAACAGAAGAACCTGCGAATTTCATTATTAAAAAGGATGGTAAAGTCAGATATGCAATTGTGAATGGATTCGTAATTGATATTCAAAAATTAGAAAAATGGAATGGCAATTCTATTGTTTATGAAAAGTGACAGGCTGATTTAATATGCGTTCGAAATATTTAAGAGATCGTTTTAATACAAGCAAGGAAGAACTTCAAAAACTCGGCAATGAGTTCACAAATGAAGCCTTGCCATTATTAGATAAACTTTACAACTTAACTTATTGGATTTTGCAGGATAAAAAATCAACAAAGAAAATAATTCAGCAGGTATTCAAAGAGGCTATCGAAGACTGCGATATAACAAAGAATGAAGCCGACTGGCAAAGCTGGATTGAAAGAATCTGGATGCGTGAGATTATTGAATTTTATGAGGGAAAAGAAAATGATAAAAATACTGATTTTAGTTTTATAGAAAATTTCCAAATGGAAGTAAGCGGCTCATCAACATTTTTAACCGGTGAAGCAATGACAAAAAAAATAGTTGATTCTCTGCAAATGCTTCCTTCCATTCTGCGAATTCCATTAATGATGAGAGAATCAGCTCAATTTGATTATGAAAAAATTTCTGATTTAGTAGATATTCCTATCGGTGTTGCTGCAACACGGATCTTTCGAGCAAGAAAATTATTGTTTATGTATTTACTTGATAAATCAAATCTTGATAAGATAGAACATCTTGGTATGACGGATGATCCTTCAAAACTAATTTTCAAATACAGAGACTGTTCCTGCCAAATTGATAATGAGTTACCGGAAGCTCAACATTCGACTTTCTTTCTATCGTTACAGAATGATCAAAGATTAATGGCTGAATTCTCAATTCAAAAAGAGGTAAAGAATCTTTTGGCAAATCTTATTGAAAAAAAATCGGATGTAGAAGCTATTACAGCTAAAATCAATAAACGGGCAAGAAAAAGATTTAGTCACAGATAATTAACAGATTCAGTGATAAAAAGCTCCTGTCTCAATATTCATAATCTTCATTTTTTGAAGTAAAACAAACAATCATCCTTTCGCCTATAATTCCAGTGACTGCAAAATTTGACTATCGGGCAGTATAAGTTTAAATTAGAAGCCTGAATAAAATAAGAGTTGATTATGGCTAGGATTAAAAACATAGAAGCGTTTTGTAATTCGTGCGGTTCGATTCAAAAAATGGAAATTACGAGCAGTGTAACCGGCGAAGAATCAGAATATAAAAAATGGGCGAAATGTAAATCTTGTAAACAGGTAATGGTGGTAGATATCAGTGATATTTTGAAGAGTGCCAATACTTCTCTCGAAGGGATTGAAAATGAAGATTGTAAAAAATATTCGCCATTGAGCACATTTGAAGTAGGCGAGACAATCTACCACGAAAATTGGGATGATTTCGGCAGAGTACTTTCAAAAGAGATTCTGTCAAATGGAAAAAGTTCAATATCTGTTGAATTTCAAAAATCAGGTTTAAAAAAATTAATTGAATCACTAAATAACCAAGAAGCGAGGTGAAATAATTTGGTTGGCATTTCTATTGGAGAAAATGAATCCATTGATAAAGCTCTCAGACGATTTAAAAAGAAATACGAAAGGTCAGGAATTCTGAAAGAATATAAAAAGCGTACATTTTTTGTAAAGCCGTCTGTTAAGAAACGAATGGAAAAAATCAAAGCTGCCCGTCGCTTCCAGCGATCCGATGAATATTGATTTGTTAACCCCTCACAGCGAGGGGTTTTTTATTACTACTTAAGATGTAATACCGGTTCTATTATAGTCGGTTCTTTTCCTTTTGAATAATATTTTTTCAGATGCCTGACCACAGCTTCATAAGCTTCATCGATTGAATCACACATGGAGAATAAGCTTAAATCTGAATTACTTATCATCCCCATTTCTACAAGTGCATCAAAATTAATTATTTTGCTCCAGTACTTTCTATCATAGATAATAACAGCAAGTTTCTTTCTTACTTTTGCAGTCTGAACTAAAGTCAATATCTCAAATAGTTCATCCATCGTTCCAAATCCACCAGGAAAAACAACAAGTGCTTTTGATAAATATGCAAACCAGAATTTCCTCATAAAGAAATAATGGAATTCAAAACTCAAATCAGGTGTAACATAATTGTTGACGAATTGTTCGAACGGGATACTGATATTCAATCCAATAGAATATCCACCTGCTTTCTTTGCACCTTTATTAGCTGCTTCCATTATTCCGGGCCCGCCACCAGTACACACAATGAACCTGTTTGCTGTAGTTTCAAGATTCAATGACCATTCAGTTAATCTTCTTGAAAGTTCAACAGCATCTTCATAATATCTCGACATATCAAGATAAAGTTGCGCTTCACGTAACTGTTTTGCAAAATTTTCAATTTGTTTTGGGTTAGTATTTTTTATTCTATTGTAATCTTTCAAAGCATTTCTACGGGATTTAAGTCGTGCCGATCCATAGAAAACAATGGTATCCATTATTTTATATTTTTTAAATTTACTTTTTGGCTGGAGATACTCTGCAAGAATTCTTATTGATCTTCCATCTGAAGAGTTCAGGAATTCATTATCCTGATAGGCTTTAACTGTTTTTTCCATTTTACCTTTTGATATAAAATTATTTGTGAGAAGTTGAATGTTTGTGAACAGAACTATTTATTTGGAGGCAATAATTATTTCCATTTTTAATATGTGAAATATAAACATATTGTTAATTATTCAAATTTAAATTATTGAATTATTGCAGTCGGGTTTTAATGAAATCATTATTGAAGTTACTTTTCTTTGTTTTGTTCTGTTACAATTTATTTGCAGAAACACCTGAAAAAATATTTGAGCATTTGAATAAAATGATTCTGGATGTACCTAAGAGTACAAAAATGGCTGTAATGATTTACAATCCCTTGACTCAGGATACATTATTCAGCATTAATCATACGACAAGTATGATCCCCGCTTCGAATACTAAATTATTTACAACTGCAACAGCATTGGAATTAATGGGCGGAGACTATCTGATATCCACAAAACTATTTGCTGATGATAAAGATTTTTCAGATGGCAGATTAGATGGAAATATTTATTTAAAAGGATTTGGCAATCCCACATTTACAACTGAGGATCTTGAAGAATTGGTAAGTAAACTCTATCAGTCAGGTCTTAGAAAAATCACAGGAAATATTTATGGAGATGATACTTTTTTTGATAATGTTTATTCAAGAGATGATTGGATCAGCGAAGAAAAAGCGAATGTTACGTTGCCTCCCATTTCGGCTCTGATAATCGACAGGAATAGAACGATAGTCTCAAAAAAGCGAAAAGGACGATACAGGAATTACTTTGTCAATGTGCAGGATCCTCCTTTGTTTGCAGCAAAAAAGCTAAAAGAAAAATTAGCTGAGTTTGGAATTGAGTCTGAAGGAAAAACACTTTCTGGGCAAACTCCGGGCAATGCAATTCCACTTTTGGAATCGTCAATTGAATTGCGAAAACTAATTCAGGAAATAAATAAACACAGTGATAACTTTTATGCTGAGTGCTTATTTAAAACTGTTGGATCGGTTTTTAGCGGTCGTCAGGGAAATTCATTCTATTCAACACAGGCAATTCTTAACTTCATTGAGGACAATAGTATTTACTCAACGGGTACAAAATTAGTTGACGGTTCCGGTATATCCAGATTTGATCAGGTAACTGCAGGTGCAATAGTTGGATTGCTTGAAAAAGTCTATTTCAATATTGATCAGTATGATGATTTTTTTAACTCACTCAGTATTGCAGGAGTTGATGGTACACTACATAGACGCATGATTAGTACTTCAGCCGAAAATAATTTTAGGGGAAAAACAGGAACATTAAATGGAGTTTCATCACTCGCCGGCTACATCAGAACTAGTAATGACGATGACTTAATCGTTTGTATTATGTTTGAATTTAAAGAGGGTGGTGCAAATAAACACAAGAATATTCAAGATAAAATTGTAGAATATCTGGCTGAGTTAAAAAATTAAAGCCCCGAAAAGATTTTTTCAGGGCTCGTTAAAAAAAAGTTAATATTTATTCTTGAACTGGTGATTGCTGAGGAAGTGAAGGAGTTTGCGGTATATTCTGTCTGCCTGATTCCTGAATAATACTTCTTTGTTCCTGTGTTACTTTTCCAGGTAAGAAGAACAAATTAGCAACTAAAGCAAGAGCTGCTACAATTCCACCCAGCCACCACGTTGCTCTGCTCAGAAAATCTGCAGTCCTTCTTGTACCAAACATAGAGCCCATATTACTTGCACCACCAAATGTTCCTGCCAATCCACCACCTTTACTCGACTGCATCAATACAACTATTATTAAAAGCACGGCTGCTATTGATGCAATTAAAACCAGAATACTATACATAATTTTTCCTTTTTTCTGTTTTCTTAAATCTTTCAATTTGAGTTATTGTAGCGGGGGAGGGATTCGAACCCCCGACACGTGGATTATGATTCCACTGCTCTAACCGACTGAGCTACCCCGCCAATTCGTTTTATATAACAGAATTGGGAGGCAAATATAGCCACATTCACCTACATTTTCAAAGAATAATTGTTGGGAAAGCTATAAAATAAATGGTTGAATAACTACACTTCATTTTTAATGCAATCCCATAAAATGTCAAGCAATTTGTTTAAACCCTCACCAGTAACTGCTGAAAAGATTAATGGTTTTTCTTTTATCCCTTTAAATTTCAAAGTTGATAATTTTTTCTTTGTTCCGGTTTCGATTAAATCAGCTTTTGATAGTGATACCAACATTTTTTTTTGAACTAATTTTGAACTGTAGTTTTTTAATTCATTCAATAATATTTTAAAATCAGATTGTAAATCATCTGATGAACAATCAATTAAAAAAAGTATAACTTTTGTCCTCTCAATATGTCTTAAAAATTGATAGCCAAGTCCTTTTCCATGAGATGCCCCTTCAATTATTCCTGGAATATCTGCAACAGTAAAGCTGTGAAAATCTTTGTACTTAACGATTCCAAGATTTGGTTCGAGAGTAGTAAATGGATAGTCTGCGATCTTTGGTCTTGCTGCTGATATCTTCGATATTAAGGTTGATTTTCCAGCGTTGGGAAATCCTACAAGTCCAACATCTGCAATTAATTTTAATTCCAGAATTATTTTTTTATACTCACCTGATTTTCCATCTTCAGCAAAGCGTGGAGTTTGGTTGGTTGATGTTGCAAATTTACTATTCCCTCTTCCGCCTTTCCCACCGTTTGCAATAACAAATTCGTTATCTTCTTTATCTAAATCAACTATGAGTTCATTAGTTTCGGAATCTTTTATGATCGTTCCAACCGGCACTTTAACAATTATATCTCTGCCATTCTTTCCATCTTTTAAAGAATTGCCACCGTTTTCTCCATTGCCTGCGATATATTTTTTTTTATACTTGAAATCCAGAAGTGTATGAAGATTACTGCTTGCGATAAATATAACACTGCCACCGTTTCCACCATCACCACCTGATGGTCCTCCCTTGGGAACATATTTTTCACGTCGGAATGTAACTGCACCATCACCTCCTTTTCCGGAAGTAATTTCGATGAGAGCAAAATCAATAAACATCAGGCTTGCCTGAAGTAATTAGAAACCGCGTTTGTGAATGTAATTGCTTCTTTTGAATAAGGGCTTATTTTGTACGAGGTGAATACTGCTTTTAATATTTCGGATGCCTCTTTATAAGAGTGGCAATCCATTACCCTCTCAACAGTGTTTGTAAAATCTTCCTCATCATTTGCAAAAATATAAGAAACGATTTTTTTAATTTCTTTCTTTCTCAAATAACTAAAGAGATCTTTAGGTCTAACGTTTCTTGGATGAACCACAGTTTTTTCATTCTTCTCCTGAACTGATAAAACGTTAGTCTTTTCTTCTATTTTTTGTTCTACTTCAGCGTAATCATTTTTTATTTGAGCTTTTTCTTCAAAATTCTCCGGTACTTTTTCCGAGAAGACAACTTCATCCATACTGTTCAAGTAGGCATCAAAGTTTTCGTTTTGCTCAGTTTGTGTTTCATTTAAGTTACTTTTTTCAAAATCTATTTCAGAGTTTTCATATTCTGAAGTTTCCTCAAACATTTTCCCTTTTTGCGGCAGTGTTAAATCCAGATTGTCCAAACCCTCAAATATATTCAGCAGGTCATTTTCAAGTGATTCAATTTTATTTTCCACAACTTCTGATTTAATATCTTCATCAACTTTATTGAATTTAATTTCAACGTCTTCAATTTCATCGATTTCAGATGTATCAGATATTTTTTCTGAATACATATCTTCTATCATTTCCTGAACTATTTCTTTTTCGATTGAGGTATTTGTTTGATCGGCTTCTATTTCAGAATCACTTATCTCAGTTTCTTCTAACTCTTCAATTTCATTTTTTATGGTATCTTCGCTTTCAATATCATTTGAAGACTTAGTTTCTGTAATTGCTTCAACAAGTTCATCAAGTTCCTTATCTGTATTTAAAATATCCTCTAATGGCGGGACGGAATTAATGGGTTCTATACTTTCATTATACGATAATGATTCTTCTGCTAAATAACTTTCAGATTCAGGAATATTAACTTCTATATTATCATCATCCACAGAATCAGTATCATTGAAAGAAACAATTTCTTTCTCTTCTTCAACAACTATTTTTTCTTCAGTTTGACTTTTGGGCTTATTTAATACTACTTCGGAATTTTTTGACTCTTCACTGTACAAAGAAAGTAATGCTTCTTCCTCCTCCGGACTTAAAAATGTTTCCAAATCTGATTTTTGCATTTCATCTTTTTCAAGAGTGTTGTCTTTCTCTTGCTCAGATTTGACATCTTCAGCATCAATCTTGTTTATCATCTCATCGGTTTTAATTTCAGTCTCAAACATTGATGAGTCTTCTTGCTTAAATTGGGCATCGGACGTGAATAAGATTCTTTCTATTTCAACTCTGTCAAAGCGTCGTTTAACATCATTTGGAATAACTTTTCTAAGTCTAACTAATAAGTTCAAAAGATTTTTTTCTTTACAAAATATTTCTACGGATGTTAACGGGAGAAGATTTTTATCAACACCTCCTATGTTAAAGAAATCGCCAATCGATATGAATGAATTAGTGACTAATTGTCGTTGATTTGAGTTTATAAGTTCATTATCAATTTTATCCAGAATTATTTCAAATTCTGTTGATGAAATCTGCATTAAGTTTCTTTTACTAATATAACCAGTCAGTACTTTCTTAAAATATTCATAGTAGTATAAATAATTAAGCATCATTTTCATTTCTTCGGCAGAGATTACCGGCTGCTCATTAAATATTAATTTTGTAAGAGACCAACGGGGTCGAACGAGATAATTTATATTAAAAGAAACTGCCTGGAAGATTAATTTTTTAGAATCATCAATAGAGATTTTTTTCTGTTTTTTAATTTCGCTGGAAATTTTTTGGAAGTGATCTGATATTTCTTTCCCTGTATAATCAAAATAAGATTGCTGAAGTAATTTCTGCCGATCAGAATAAATCATATATTCCAACTCAGCGGAAATGTATTGAACAATAGCGGGGTGAATTCCGGTTGCAATTATTTTATCCAGAGTAAAAGTGTTTCCAAGACTTCTTACCTGGTTAAACGAAAAATCACCAATAAATTTTATTTCTTTTTCAAACATCACATTTCTCTCTAAATTTCAAGTCTCAAATTAAGAAACCACAATACGATAGGCAAATTTTATCCCAATATTTCCCAAAATTCAGGCCTATAAAAAATCCCGCTTTTGGGCAGGATTCTTTAGAATATTATTTGATGGTTCGGTTAATTTATACCACTTCCTCTTTAGATTTTACTTTAGACATGATATACTCTCTGTTCAACCTTGCAATATTCCTGACAGAAATTCCTTTTGGACATTCAGCTTCACAAGCATAAGTATTTGTACAACTACCAAATCCTACTTCATCCATTACTTTTACCATTTTCTCCACACGTTGATAACGTTCGGGTTGACCTTGCGGAAGCAACGCGTATTGAGAAATTTTCGCTGATACAAATAACATTGCAGAAGCGTTTTTACACGCGGCAACACAGGCACCACAACCAATGCACGCTGCGGCATCCATTGCTAAGCTAGAAATTTCTTTCGAGATTGGTATAGCATTAGCATCGGGCACACCGCCAGTATTAATAGAGACGAAACCACCTGCCTGAAGTATTTTATCAAAACCAGAGCGGTCAACCATCAAATCTTTAATTACGGGAAATGCTTTTGCTCTGAAAGGTTCCACCCAAATGATATCTCCATCTTTGAAATTTCTCATATGTAACTGACAAGTTGCAATTTTCGCAAGCGGTCCGTGTGGTCTTCCATTGATTACCAATCCGCAAGTTCCACAAATACCTTCACGGCAATCGCTTTCAAAGTGAACGGCTTCTTCTCCCTTCAGCTCAAGAGTATTATTCAACTCGTCAAGCATTTCCAGGAAGGATGCATCAGGAGAAACACTAATTTTATAGTCAATAAAGCTGCCTGCCGAGTTAAAATTTTTTTGTCTCCAGATTTTAAGTGTCAAATTAATATTTTTTGCTTCCATTATTTGTAACTCCTTACTGCAGGTTTCACATATTCAAATTCAAGCGGTTCTTTGTGAAGATTCCATTTATTTTCTCCGTTAAATTCCCAGGCTGAAACATGAGAATAATTTGCATCATCACGTTTTGCTTCTCCATCTTCAAATTGATATTCAACTCTGAAATGTCCGCCACAAGATTCATTTCTGTTCAGTGCATCAATTGCCATCAATTCACCTAATTCAAAATAATCTACTAATCTGCCTGCACGTTCAAGTGTTTGATTAACATCGTCTCCACTTCCTGGAATTGTTACATTCTTCCAGAACTCATCCTTCAAATTTCTTATTTCATTCACAGCTTCTTTTAAACCTTTTTCATTGCGAGCCATTCCAACTTTATTCCACATAATTCTTCCAAGCTGCTTATGAATGTCATCAACCGTTCGTTTTCCTTTTACCGAAAGCAGTTTGTTGGTAATTCCTTTAACTTCGTCAGCAGCTTTTTCAAATTCAGGATGATCTGTTTTAACTAATGTAGGTTTATCTCCTCCCAAATAATTTCCCATTGTGTAAGGAATTACAAAATAACCATCAGCTAAACCTTGCATCAGAGCTGATGCTCCAAGTCTGTTCGCACCATGATCAGAAAAGTTAGCTTCACCAAGAACAAACAATCCCGGAATCGTACTCATCAGATTATAGTCAACCCACAATCCACCCATTGTGTAATGCGGCGCAGGGTAAATCATCATAGGAACATTGTAAGGATTTTCACCTGTTATTGTTTCGTAAATTTCAAAGAGATTTCCATATCGTTCTTCTATAACATGTTTTCCAAGTCGTTTCATTGCGTCCTTAAAATCAAGGTAAACAGCTTCACCACCTTTTATCCCACGACCTTCATCGCAAACTTCTTTTGCAGCACGAGAAGAAATATCTCTTGGAGAAAGATTGCCGAATGAAGGATATTTTCTTTCAAGATAATAATCTCTTTCATCTTCCGGAATATCATTTGGATTTCGTGTATCCTGCTTTTTCTTAGAAACCCATACTCTGCCATCATTTCTTAACGATTCACTCATCAGAGTTAATTTTGATTGTGAATCACCGTGAAGCGGTAAACAAGTTGGATGTATCTGAGTAAAACAAGGATTGGCAAAAAATGCGCCTCGTTTATGAGCTCGCCAGATTGCCGTCACATTACAATTCATTGCATTGGTGGATAAGAAAAAAACATTCGAGTAACCACCCGTAGCAAGACAAACTGCATGAGCAGAGTATTTTTCAAATTCACCTGTCAACAGATTTCTGCAAACAATTCCTTTAGCAGCGCCATCAATAACGACTAAATCAAGCATTTCGCGACGAGTAAAAAGTTTAACATTTCCCTTTCCTACTTGCCTGTTGAGTGCACTAACTGCACCAAGCAGAAGCTGCTGACCTGTTTGTCCCCTTGCATAAAATGTTCTCGATACCTGTGCCCCTCCGAAAGATCTGTTATCAAGCAAACCACCATATTCTCTTGCAAATGGAACTCCCTGAGCGACACATTGATCTATGATATTGCCACTCACTTCTGCCAGTCGATGAACATTGGCTTCACGAGCACGAAAATCGCCTCCTTTTACAGTATCATAAAAAAGCCTGTAAGTTGAATCTCCATCATTCTGATAATTTTTAGAAGCATTTATTCCACCCTGAGCAGCAATACTGTGTGCTCTTCTTGCGCTGTCATGAAAAGTAAAAGCCAGAACATTATATCCAAGTTCACCAAGTGAAGCTGCAGCCGAGGCACCAGCGAGACCTGTTCCAACTACAATAATTGTGTACTTTCTTTTATTAGCAGGATTCACAAGTTTCATATTGAATTTGTGGTTAGTCCATTTTTCAGAAATATTTCCAGTAGGAATTTTAGAATCAAGTTTTGTCATTAGTTACCTCCGTAAAAGAAAAAGAAATAAACTGGCATCGAAGCAAATCCGATAGACATAATTACAGCGTATATAGTTCCAATTTTTTGAATTAGAGGAAAATATGTTTTGTGGTTCCATCCAAAAGTTTGAAATGCACTTTGGAAACCATGATTAAGATGGATACCAAGCAGAATCATAGCAATTATATAGAGAATTACATACCACCATATTCCGAAAAAATAAACAACAATATCAAAATACTGATGAATATCTGCCAGTCCCATTGGATCATAAACATTAAACCTCCAAAAGAAAGTTCCAAGATGTGAGATCAGAAAAATGAAAATAATTGAACCGGATAAAAACATTGTCCGTGAATAAACATTACTATTTTCTGATGAACCATTCACTTTATAATTAATATCGCGGGCTCTCTTATTCTCAATCCACAATTTAGTGCCATTAAAAATATGTAATACAAATGCCGTCAGAAGTACAACCTCAATTACCCGGATAAGAGGTTTAATAACATCAAGAGTAGCTACGTACCCATTGAAAGCATTTGCACCAAAAAACAACGTAATGTTTCCAATCAGATGGACGATAAGAAAAATTATCAGAAAGCTACCAGTCACAGCCATAATTAATTTCTTACCAATTGAGGAATTAAGAAAGATAGTAACTGAACTCATGCACAGACTCCTTCTTCATCCATTATTAAATGAACTTAAAATTGAAGAAATAAAAAAAATTATTTGGTTCATATAATCACGGAGAGATAATGTTATAATTAGTCAACAATTTTTAGATATGTAGTTTCTAAAAGATGAAATTTCTTAAACAAAATTATCACTAACATCCAATAAAATCAATTTTATACTTTAATTATTGTTTGAATAGAAAAATATCTTGATTTTTATGCTTATTAAGATTAAGTTTAGATAAGAATTAATAAAATTTGATACCTTAATTCATCCAATAACTCCGGATCAATCAATGCTAAAATTTCTATTTACTATTTGGTTCAACTTCACAATGGCTTTTTTATTTTTTACTCACTCTATCGTTGCTCAGGACGAGAGTTCGCAAGATTCTAAGACATTATTTTTCCAAAATTATCTTTTAAAATATGGGATTGATTTCAGCACGTCTTTCATCGGTGATTATTTTTCGAATCTTTCCGGAGGAATTCAAAAAGAAGATTCATTTATCAATAACATTCTGGTTAGTACTGGAATCGATATGAATAAATTGGTTGGTGCTGATGGTCTATCTCTCAATCTCTCTGGTTTAGGAATACAAGGCGGGACTTTCATGCAAAATACTGGTGCTATGCAAGGTATAAGCAATATAGCTGGTGTGAATCATTGGAAACTTTACGAGGCATGGATTGAACAGAATTTTCTAAACGAAGATCTTTCTATCCTTATCGGTTTGTATGATCTTAACTCAGAATTTGATGTCAGAGAATCTTCCGGGATATTCATCAATCCATCTTTTGGGATTGGATTTGATTTTGCACAGAGCGGAGAAAATGGTCCGTCTATATTCCCCTATGCATCGTTAGCATTAAGAATTAATTACAACCTATCTGAATCTTTTAAAATATTAACAGCCGTATTCGATGGTGTTCCAGGAAGTTTGGATGATGAGAAAGGATTTCAGGTGCAATGGAATAAAGATGAAGGTGCGATGTTATCTACGGAATTAATATTCTTTCCTTCGACAAGAGAGTTTGGACAAAACTATTCTAAATATCTGATCGGTTTATGGTACTATACATCTGATTTTGAAAATTTATCAAACAACAAAAATGAAAAAGGTAATTTTGGAATCTATGTTAGCGGTGAACAATTTGTTTACGCTGAGAACTTATCACAGACGCAAGGACTTGCTCTATTCGGAAGATTCGGAATAGCAAACGGCAAATTTAATCAATCAGATTTTTCGATTCTAGGAGGGATTAATTACACAGGATTAATTCCTGAGCGGGATGCAGATGTATTCGGTTTAGCTTTTACAACAATACATTTAGCAGAAGAGTATAAAGAAATTACGAGGGTAGAGAAAATATTTGAAACTATCCTTGAATTAACCTATAGTTTCAAGTTGCTCGACTGGTTAACACTACAGCCTGATCTGCAGTATGTCATTAATCCGATTTTTGCACAAGAATCAAGTTACGCTTTTACTGCAGGGTTAAGAACGGGAGTAGCATTCTGATCAATTATGGAAGATTAAATAAATATGAATCGCTATTGAAAACGAATCATTAATCTAAACCAATCTATTAAAGACAAATTATCTTTGGAGGTTTTTTTGAAGAAATTTTACTTATTACTTTTTATTTTAATTTCCAGTAACTGTATTTACTCTCAGGATAGTACCGAACAATCAAAAAAAATAAAATTTGGTGGTTACGGTGAGATACTTTACAGACACTTCGATTACGGTCCGAATCAAAAAGCTTCAACAACCGGCTCACTCGCTGACAGTCGGGCTGAAGTTGATATACCAAGATTTGCACTTTCATTAGAAAGTTATTTCTCAGATGATATCTATCTTGAAGCCGAAGTTGAGTTCGAACATCTTGGGACAGGATCAGCACTCGAACTAGAATACGAAGAATTTGGTGAATATGAATTTGAATCTGAAAAAGGAGGAGAAATCCTTCTGGAAGAATTACACATCACAAAAATTTTTCTTGATGAATTGAAACTACGTGCAGGAAGGTTTTACGTTCCTGTTGGTTTACTAAACAAAGCTCATCGCCCAACTGATTATTTCACCTCAATACGACCTGAATCAGAATCACAAATCATACCCGTTGTTTGGAGCGAAACAGGTATAGAAGTTTTTGGAAAGTTATTCGGTTCACTTAACTATAGAGCACAAGTGATTAATGGTTTAGAATCAACCGGATTCTCGTCAGAAAAATGGATAGTAGAAGGTCATCAAAAAAAATTTGAATTTATTAAAGCAACTAATCTCGCTATTGCAATAAGATTGGATTATTCTGGAATTGAAAATTTGCTTTTTGGTGTAAGCGGTTATTATGGAAATACTTCGGGTAACAGACCAAAACCTGAAGATATGCAAAACGTCAACGGAAATGTTGGGATTTTAGATTTTCATGCAGCTTATAATAGTAATGATTTTATAGCGCGGGGATTATTTTTATTCGGACATCTTACAAACTCAGATATTATAAGCCAGAGAAATTCAAGTATATCTAGAAATATTCAAGCACCAAGAACTCCTGCAGCTGAATCAGCTATGAGTTACTACATTGAAGCAGGTTATAACATTCTAAGATTTTTTGATACTAATACACCCCTGAAACTTTTCCCATTCGGACGATACGAATACTATAACTCAATGGAACAGGTGACAGGAAGTGTATTCGCAGATCCGCGATTTAAAAGAAACCTTATCACTTTTGGAATAAATTTTTTCGTTCTGCCAAACCTTGTACTCAAAGCTGATTACTCAATGCGCAAAGTAGGGGGTTTCGATTCTATCTATAATGATGAAAACACTTTTGGACTTTCAATCGGTTTTTACGATTCGTTCGTAGAATTTTAATAATCAAACTAAGGAGAATATTAAATGTCTAAAAAACTTCTGTCTTTACTAATATCAACAATCCTTCTTGTTAACTGGGGATGTTCAGATGATGAACCAGTTACTCCGGGACAAAACGATTACACTCAAATCATAACAAATTATGCTGACGAAGTTGTTGTTGCAACTTACCATAAGCTGGAAGAAAAAACAGGTGAGCTAAAAACTGCTGTTGATTTATTTGTACAAACTTCTAACCAGGCAAATTTAGATGCAGTATGTACCGCGTGGAGAGATGCGAGAGAATCGTGGGAAATGAGTGAGGGATTTTTATTTGGTCCTGTCGCTTTTTTAAGTCTCGATCCATCGATGGATAGCTGGCCTTTAGATCAGGCACAATTGCAGGCAGTTCTGTCAAGTCAGTTTGATTTAACTCCAGAGTTCATTCGTAACGGTCTTGGGTATTCTCTCAGGGGATTTCATACAATCGAGTTTTTAATATTCATTGATGGGAATCCAAAAAATGCAGCCAATATGACTCAACGTGAAAAGGAATATTTGAGTTCAGTAACTCAAGTTTTACTTGAAGATACAGAAACTCTCCATAACGAATGGCACAATGGATTCAGAAATGAATTTGTTAAAGCCGGTTCATCAGGCAGCAGATATGCATCGCAATTTCAGGCAGTTCAGGAAATAATTGAAGGAATCATTGTTATTGCTGATGAAGTTGGTAATGGCAAGATTGGAACTCCGTATCATACAAAAGATGTTCAAAGTGTTGAATCTCAATTCAGTTGGAATTCCTTAACAGACTTTAAGAATAATATAATAAGCATCGAGAATTCTTACCTTGGAAGAAATCCATCCGGTATTGATGGAGTTGGTTTGGATGATTTTATCCGGAACATAAATCAGAATCTTGATACAAGAGTAAGACAGGAAATAACAGATGCTTACAACGCAATTGATGCAATACCTGCACCGTTCAGAAATAATCTATATGCTGATGCTGAAATAACTGCTGCCATCAACGCATGTAATACTTTGATGAACACTTTTCTGGAAGACGTAAAACCATTAATCACTAACTAATATTCAAATTATGCTATACAGAATTATAATTTTATTGTTCTCAGGATTACTGCTATCTATGCTAACTTCCTGTTCTGAAGATATAAACAATCCTGATCCACCATCACCTGTTGACCCCGCTGAAAAATATTCAGGAGGCGGAACAACAACTTTTATATTCAGCAGTCAGGCTTTCTCAAACCCTGCCGCTAATTTAGTAAACACATCACTTTCTAAACATTTAGTTGGTGATTTAAATTTTGAACAATCATTTGTAAAAGCACCCGCACCACTTAACAGTGGGCTTGGTCCTTTTTTTAATAATGTTTCATGCTTTAATTGTCATATTGCAGATGGAAGAGGCAGACCTCCACTTGGCAATGAAGCACTTGAAACGATGCTGATAAGAATTAGTGTTGATGGAACAGGAACTAACGGTGGTCCCAATCCCGTTCCCGGATTTGGTGGACAACTTCAGGATAAATCTATCTTCGGATATGAACCAGAAGGTAATGTAATAATTAGTTATACTGAAATTATCGGAAATTATCCGGATGGAAATACATACTCTTTAAGAAAACCAACTTATCAATTAGCAGGACAAGTCCCATCTGGAGTTAATATTTCACCACGAGTTGCACCATTTGTTTTTGGATTGGGATTACTCGAAGCAATTTCTGAGACTGATATTCTCGCAAATTCTGACGAACTTGATTCAGATGGAAATGGGATTTCAGGTAAACCAAATTATGTGTATGATGACAGAGATCAGACAACAAAGCTCGGAAGGTTTGGTTGGAAAGCAAATCAACCGAATTTATATCAGCAATCTGCTGCTGCCTATGTTAATGATATCGGAATTACAAATCCATTATATCAATTAGAAAATTGTCATAACAATGCAGTATGTGACACACTTAGTGATGATCCTGAAATCTCAAATGAAATTCTTGAATCCGTTGAATTTTATGTTCAGACACTTGCAGTTCCCGGGAGAAGGAATTTTGATAAAGCTGATGTAATTGCCGGTAAGGAATTATTTATTTCAATTGGTTGTGGTAATTGCCATACACCGGAATTCACAACAGGAACTCATCCAGTATCTGAACTTTCAGACCAGAGAATTTTTCCTTACACAGATTTGCTTTTACACGATTTGGGTGATGAATTAGCTGATAACCGAACTGACTTTAGAGCTAATGGAAATGAATGGAGAACTCCACCACTATGGGGAATTGGATTGGTGAGTGTTGTTAACGGTCATACAAATTTTCTTCATGATGGAAGAGCAAGAAATATTGAAGAAGCTATACTCTGGCATGGAGGAGAAGCAGAACAATCAAAGAATAATTTTATGCAATTAAATATTTCAGATAGGAATCGTTTACTTGTATTTCTTAATTCTTTATGAAATTTCTGGTTGATAAAAATAACTTTAATTACAGAGATGATAAACAGAAGAATTACAATTGCAAGAAAAAATAATATTATAATCAAACAGTCTGACGACGATAGGTTTTTTCTCACTTACAATAACTCTGAGATCGTTTTTTCCTTCGCTGGCTTTCAACAACTATTAAATCAATTAGATATTATAAATAAAAAGAATATCGAGACAAAAGATTTCGATCTTAAAACCTACACCGGTGCATACCTTGTTACTATTTCCAGCGAGGATACTAATGATTTAGTTGAATTATTATCAGAAGTAGCAGCAAAAAGAAGACAAACTTGCAAAACATACAGCAAAAATTTTTTATTACAGAATTTATTCAACAACAGATTAAACTGAGATATGAAAGATTTATTACAAACAGTCCAAACACACATTTCTGACTCCGGATTGTTCTGGACGTACCTGGCAGCAAATATTTTGTTATTAACTTTTTTTGTAACGCTTTTCTATCTATAATCTGCAAGATCAGAAAAATTATTTCATTCTTGTCCGATTAAGGTTGTTAGCTATCGGTAATGAAAACAAAATTAGTAAAAATCCGTAATCGTCCCACCGGATCGGATACTTTTATTTCATAAATACTCTTCCATATAATAGTTCATAGTATATTCAGACCAACAAATTATTTTTAGTTTATAAATTAACCTGAATTTCATATTATTTATTATAATGAATAAAACAATTCATAAAGTTTATATCGGTTTATTTTTTACAGTTGGGATTAGTGTAGCTATTCTGCTTGGTGTAAATGGATATCAGTATTACTCAACACCACTTGAAGAAAGATTTTTCAGTTCTCAACACGAACTGTTAAAACCCAGCGGATATTGGGGACACGGTTTTGGAATTATCGGTACGTTGATGATGATCATTGGTGTCAGTACATATATGATCAGAAAGCGGTACAGAAAATTTTTTAATTTCGGTTACCTGAAGCATTGGCTCGAATTTCATATTTTCCTTTGCTCAGTTGGACCAGTTCTCGTTTTATATCATACATCCTTTAAATTTGGGGGAATAGTATCAGTGAGTTTCTGGAGTATGGTGCTGGTGGTTTTAAGCGGTGTTGTTGGAAGATTTATTTATGTTCAAATACCAAGAACTATCCAGGGACAAGAATTGAGTATAAATGAGTTAAGTTCAATGAAAGAAGATCTCGCAAAAAGAATCAGAACCGTTTTGAGTGAAGATGCTTCAACTCTTTCAGAATTCGAAAGAATATCTTCTGCCGAACGTTACAAAACTTTCAATTTATCAACTGCTGTTGGTTTTATTTTCAGGGATTATTTTGATTTAAAAAAAGTGATGAGACTACTCGGAAAGAGGATGGTATTGCTTGGAATAAATCCAACTGAAAGAAAAGAACTTCTCGCTATGGCAAAATCAGAAATTATTATAGCAAGAAGAATTGCTTTTTTAAGAACATTTCAAAAGTTATTTCACTGGTGGCATATTTTTCATCTGCCATTTGCTATCACAATGTTTGTCATAATGATTATTCACGTTGCCGTTACAATTATTTTCGGTTACAAATGGATCTTTTAATTTAGTCAATGATTATTGAAGAGGAATGAAATGAAATTTAAACCCATTTACTTATACAGTGTAGTTGTTCTGATAGCGATTATCATACTAATCATCGTAGCTATTCAGGAAAATTCCAACTCAACTGATATTACAATTAATAACGAACAGAATATACCTGATGACGATGTTCACAAACAATTAAAGAATCAAATGAATTCTTCACCTGGTAAAGAAAATGTAAATGAGGAATACAAAAAAAGATTGGCTGAACTTGAGCAGGCAGTAAAAAAGAATCCGAATGATACAACCGCATTAAAGAACTATGCTGATTATCTTTCAGCTTCTCACAAAATGGACGAAGCAATTTCGTACTACAATAAAATTCTGGATATTAATCCAAAAAGGACAGATGTTTATTTCTCGCTCGCATTAATCTATTACAACCAGCAGGATTTCGTTAAATGTGAAGAAGTAAATAAAAAGGTACTTGCCTTCGATCCAAAAAATCAAATGGCACTTTTTAACATTGGTGCAGTTGCAGCAACACAGGGGAATAAAGAAAAAGCGAGAGAAATCTGGAATAAAGTGATTTCAATTAATCCGGAAAGTGAAACGGCAAAGTTAGCAGAAGAGTATTTGGGTAAACTTTAAATTTTCTTAAAAATATTATCTTGATTTTCTTGAACGGATCCTTGAAAAAATAAAATAAATTATGGATGCTATTAAAAGAATCGCCAACACATTAACAATACTTACAGGTGAGGCTTGTTCAATATTTATTGGAGATGAATTGCCTGACAAAACAAACGCAGACCAATAGTAGGGATTTGCCGAATAATTTTTTATAAAGTCCAGTTTTGTTTGTCTTAATGCTTCGGTTTTGGATTTTCCATTCGCCAGATGAGTATAAAAATCCTTCATAAAAAATGATGTGTATTTATCATTCACATCCCACAAAGAAACTAATACGCTTTTACTTCCGGCATCAAAGAAAGCTTTTTGCATTCCTATAATTCCTTCAGCTTCATCAAGTCTGCCAAGACCCGAACGACAGGAACTTAATACAACTAAATCACTATTCAGATTTAATTGAACAATTTCGCCAAGTTCTAAAAATCCGTCATCCTGACCATCATTTTGATTTGCAAATAAAATTAATGGCTGATCTTTGACCAGAAAAGAATGTGTTGAGATATGGATAACATTACTTTGATGCACATTATTTTTAAAGTTAGTTTCTGTTGCTTCTTCTGATATAAATATCAGGTTGCTGTTAATTGTTTCATCTATACTTTCAATTTCGTTTTTCGAATATTTCAGAGGGGACAATGAAATACTTCTTGAATTTGTGGGGTTTATGTTTAATAATCCACTTCGCACACTTAGCGAATATTCTGAATCCATTATGTATGGATCTCCGATAAGTAAATTTTGATTGCTCGCAGTTACAGAATTATAATTCTGCATTATATAAATAGTTGATGAAGGTGAATAAGATATTTTATAATCGTTAAGCAGAAAACTTTTATCACTATATAAATAAGGACTCTCTCCTGTTCTCCATTCTGTGACTAACATTTCAACCGGAAATTTTAAAAGCTCTGTCGGCAGACTAAAAATCAGGCTGGAACTTTTTGGAATTGAAGCAAGAAAATCTTTAAACACTGAATTATACAATTTGAACGAAGCTAATGCATTGAATGAGAATAAATCTTCATTGATATAAATTTCCTGACTTTCCAGATCGGACTGATAAACCGGTGATACACTTTGCAGCATCGCAGTGAGACTATCCCGATTTATCGGTAAAGTTTTAAAATTGAAATTAGCTGAACTTAAACTGAACAGGGTTAAAAACTCATCACTGACATACACTGATATTATATAATCATCATCTGTAAAACCTTTCTGCAATTCAGAAATATCTAATGAATAGTCAGAGTTAAGTAAAGCTTCAAGTTCTTTTGAACGCGAACTTAAATTTTTTGTGAAGTCAGCTAATAACTGATCAAGTGAGTCTGTCACAGATTTATCATACAACCCGGAAGTAATCATCCATTGTAAATCAATCAACTGTTTGTACTCGCTTTCATTTTTAAGATGCGCAAGCAGTTTTAATCTGTTAAGATTTGATTTTGTATTCCGCGATCTTGCTTTATCAATTATAAAAAATGCTTCCTTGCCTTTTCCCTGCTTTAAATACAATTCAGCAATTGAGTTATACACCGAATTCACTCCTGAAAAATGTGATATCTGAATTTCCTGATTAAGCGTCAACGGTAAAGAAACTCTTTCAATTATTTTAATAGCATTATTGTACCAAGTTTCTGCTTTTGAATATTCGGTTCTTTCTTCAAAATTCTTTCCCAGTAAATATGCAGTTTCGATTTGATTATTGTAATCATGCACTTCACTGCTGATATTGAAAGCGTTTTCAAGATTCCTGTCTGATAAATTATACTTTCCCTGTGCACAAAAAATTTTCCCTTTGTAAAATTCCTGCACTCCAAAAAGTTGTGTGAGATCATATTTTTCTGATAAAGTTTGAACTTGATTTAAAAGTTTTAATGCTTTGTCATAATTATTTTGCTGATATGAATTGTGAGCAAGTTCAGTTTTAATCAATAATGAACTATAAATATCATCAACATTTTCTGCGAGGCTAAGTGCCTTTTCAAAGTAGTTTTCAGCCTCTGCTAAACTATCAACTGAAGTGAGAACGGTACCAATTTTTGAAAATAATTTAATCTGTTCATAAGGTGATTCTGTAGATGATATTTTCGATTCGGTTTTCATTAAAATTTCAAGAGCTTCATAAGGTTTGTTGACATTGAAGTATAATGCACCAATCCCCTGTTCGATTTTGAGGATCGAAGAAACATCCTTTACTGAATCTGCAATAGCTTTTGCAAGCGAATAATATTCCAGAGCTTTTGCATAATTAGATTCGTTCGAGTAAACATCACCAAGCCCGGTGAGGTTCAATATTTTAGCAAATTTATTTTCACCGGCATGAGTTAAACCTTTTTTGAAGTATTCGAACGCTGAATTGTAATTAGAAATCTGCAAGTATAATGAGCCAATGTTACTTGAAAGATAAGATAATCTCTCTGTGTTTTTTATTAGTTCATAGAGTTCCAAACTTGTTTCATAATTCTTGCGTGAATCAATAAGATTATTCGTATATGTATAAGAAACGCCCAATTCAGAATGAAGAAAAGCCAGCAATTCTGTATTCTCAATAATTTTTGCCATCTCAATAGCCTGATGAAAGTCATCTCTTGCTTCATAGATTTCTCCATAAAGATCTTTAATAATTGCAAGGTTAGCAACAGATTTTATTTCTTCAATTTTATTCCCGGTTGATTGAGATTTTTTCAATGCTGATTTGTATTCGGCATTTGCTTTATCATATTCACCCGACAGATAATATATTGTTCCTTTCAGATTAATAATTTTGGCAAGAAACGGATCATTGTCCGAACATAATTTTTCTGCTTTGAGAAGACAGATGAAAGATTTATCATAGTTACCGAGAATTCTATATGCATTTGCAAGTTGAACAAAAAGTTCCTTAAAAATAAAATTCTGGTTAACTAATAATTCTAATTTCTCAACTCCAACTGTTGTTTGCCCATTTTGAAATTCAACCATTGCTTCAAGATATAAATAGAATGGATTACCAGAACCATCTTTACGAACCTTCAGCCAGTCTGTTATTTTATTCAGATTATCAGAAATTTTAGCCGATAAAGCTAACTCCTCATAAAATCCGGGATAAGATGGAGGCTTATCAATCAGTGAAAAAAATCCTTTGAAAGATTCCTCATATCGACCTGACCTTTTTTCCAACAATGCTGAGAGGTATTCTCTTTCAAATGAAGGTTGAAAAGATTTTAAACTTAATTGAATTTTTTGTTTATCAATTGGATTGTTTAATATAAGATCAAGATAGTATTTGAATTCTTTTGAGGTTTCTGCAAGCGAATCTGTATTTGAAAAATTTTTAGGATTATCTGATTCTGAGGATGAGCCGGATTTATTAAAATTTAACTTGCCTCCGAATATCAGCAGAGCTAAAATCAAAAAAATAGCAAGGACAATAAAATTTTTTAATTGAAACATCGATCAATTCTTCTCCAGCTCAGAAATTAATTTTGCTGCTTCTGGTGCAAAACTACCATTACCTTCGATAACTTTTTGGAAGTTTGAAATTGCAGAATTGCTGTCATCAATTAAGAGATATGCTCGCCCGAGATAGTAGTAAGTATTCAGTTTCAGACTTTCATAATTTCCTGAATTATTTTTATAAATCGATTCATTAAAGTTGGTAATTGCTAAATTAACATTTTCAATGTTATAAGAATTGAACAAGCCCAGGAAATCAGACTCAGAGGCACGGAGATAAGTGAGCCCCAAAACGTAGTGAGAATAAAAAATTGATTTTTCATTTTTATGCTCATCAATATCCTGTGATAAAAACTCAATAGCTTTAGAATAATTTTTCTCGTCAATAGCATTCAAACCCTGTTGAAATAATTGTGAAGTTCTTCCACGTGTTAAATAGGAATCTTCACTTTCGTTTTTAAAAATATTTCTTTTGTAATCAGGTGTTATTGAAGATGAAACAAAGAACAACCCAATGTAGGAAACAACAATCACTATCATTGCAGCAACCGCATATTTGAAGAAGCTTGTTCGCTTAAATATAGAATTATTGATAGAAATACTTTTGCCGGATTCTGATTTTTGAGTTACAGATTTACTTACATGTTCATCTATCAGCGAGTATTCGGTTCTTAAATCGTTAAAAACATTTTTACATTCTGCACAATCTGCAAGGTGAGTTTTTATTCTTCCACTGAGAATTTGCATTATTTTATCACCTGAATCATTCTCTTCTTCATACAAAATATATGATGCTAATAATTCCGCAGGTATATGTCCATTCAATGAAATTGATGATTTAAGTTTGTTATAAATATTAATGAATGACTTTATCTCAGCATCCTTCTCAGAATATTGCATTAATAATTTCTGTTCATTCTCTGTCAAGTTCTGCTTATCAAGCAGTTCAAATATTTTTTCTTGATTTTCCATTGCTACCAATTTTATTGATTATCAACCATTTAGTATCACAGATAATGATTTCGTGACATTTATTCTAATTTTTCCTTCAACTCAAGTAAAGTCCTGTAAAACATTTTCTTAACAGCAGCTTCATTCTTGTTCAATTTCTCAGCAATCTCATTGAATTTCAAATCACCCCAAAATCTTAGTTTGACAATTTCCTGTTTCTCTTCACTTAGTGTATTCATCAGATTCAAGACACGTTCAGCGTCAATTATATCCGCAGCTTCTGAAAATTTATCCGGTGCCGGCAGATTTTCTTTAAGTGAGGAAAAAGTTTTATTTTTTTCTGATTTATACCATCTAACAAAGTTTAAGAACAACACTCTTCTGAGCCATTTTTCAGGTTCATTAATGTTTTGATACTGCTCAGCAAAAGAAAGGTAAACATTTTGCGTAAGGTCGTCCACATCATCAAGATTTTTTATTCTCTTCTGATTGTATTTTGACAGATAATAAGAATAAGAAATCTGACGAATGTATGCGGATAGTTTCGAGAAGGATTGAGAATCGCCATCCTTTGCCCTCTGAAGAAGAAGATTTAACTCCTGACCAGAAATATTTAAATAATTGATGTTTCTCTCTTTATTTTTGTCACGAAATTACTAAACTTGATACTAAGTTAAAAAAACGCGTTAGGATATGAAGCAAAAAGTATTATCGCTGGTAATTTTTATTACCGCTGTTCTGGCAGCTCAGCCTGAATTGGACATTAAGCCAAACAAAATTGAATTTGAAGATCTATTCAGCAGAATAGATTATACATATTTAATTAATAAAGGCAATGCAGTTCTTACGATAGACAGCATTGATTATAATCGTTCCGATTATATTCTGGATTTTGAGGAAAATCAACAAATCCCTTTCACGATACTTCCGAATGACTCAGTCAAAATGAATGTTACTCTTGTGGGTTTTTATTATATAACATACAGCGATACAACTGATACATTGTTTGTTTATAATAATGGGATAAATAATGTTGAAGAACTTAAAGTGGAAATAGAATTTTATGAAGATGATTTCGGTTTTGTTGTTGGAACTGTCCGAGATAGCCTCACACCGCTTGACAGTACTTCAATTTACTTTTTCTATAACGGAATTTATTTAATCGACAAAGCTATAACAGATGCATCCGGGAATTATCAAATAGAATTGCCTGAAGGTGATTACACAATTGCCGCAGAAAGAAACGGTTACTATGTTTTGTTTAAAGATAGTACTTATGATCCGTTTTTTGCAGAACTAATTGAAATTGATGATGACGATACTTTGACCGTCAATTTCAATATGAAGCGGATTACTAACTTCACAAATTCTGTTTCCGGACAGGTTTTCGATTCAACTAACACTATAAACATTGACAAAGGAATCATTATTGTAAGAACAGGTACACACGTTCCTTCTCCGCTATCAAAAGAAAACCAATTTCTTACAGATACATTGAACGCTTTTGCCGGTTTCGTCAAACCGGATGGAAGTTATACAGTTTATGCAGAATTGAGCAGCTACTATTACCTTCAGGCATACACAAATAATTTTTTACCAGGATATTACAATGATGAAGGAGTTGCATCTGTCTTCTGGCAGAATGCAGATTCAATTTATATTAATGGCAGCGTTACCGATAAAAATATTTCACTGGTGCGGGACTCATCTTACGGAAATGGAACTATTCAAGGTTCGATCAATTTTACTTCATTCTCCGACCAGATAAATTATGAAGGCATAACTCTTCTCGCACGAAACATTAACACAAATGCTTTATACTCTTATAATTTTGGAAAAGAACAAGCAAACTATAGCATATATAATATTCCATACGGCACATACGAAATTGTTGCACAGAAAATCGGTTTTGATAATGCGTTTAGTCAAATCGTAACAATAGATTCATTGAATGTGATAGCGGGTGGAATAAACATAACTTTCATTATTGACGACATATCTGATGATGTTCAAATTTCTAAAGATTATTTTTTACATCAGAACTATCCGAACCCATTTAATCCAACAACAAACATTTCATTTTATTTACCATCCACTTCTTATGTCCGATTAAAAGTGATTAATATTCTTGGCGAAACTATATCAAATCTGATTGATGATGAACTTTCATCCGGTTTACATTCGGTTGTATTTGATGGAAAAGGATTATCATCAGGAATTTATTTTGTGATTCTTGATGCAAATCACTTCAGACAAAGCCGAAAAATGCTGCTTCTGAAGTAACACAAAATTAAATTTACTTTTCACTTTCAAATCTCAAAAACTTCTGATTGTTTGAATTTGATTGATTAAATTAGTGAGTAATTAATCATTTCATTTAAATTTGAATACAAAATCTGACAACAACAAAAGTTTTATTAAACGTGGATTGAAAACCACGTTAACCGGAATAATTACCAGCTTCGTTCTCGCAGCAGTAAAAATCTTTACTGGAATTATTGGAAATTCATACGCACTTATTGCTGACGGTATTGAATCGCTCACAGATATTTTCACTTCTTCGATTATTTTAACCGGATTATATTTTGCCGCAAAACCCGCAGATGAAAATCATCCTTATGGTCACGGCAAAGCTGAACCGTTTGCCGGAGTTGCAGTTGCCTTCGGAATTTTTATTGCTGCAATGGCAATTATCGTTCAAAGTGTGTACGAAATCATTACACCTCATCATGCACCAGAACCTTTTACATTAATTGTACTCATATTTGTAATCATAACTAAAGAAACATTGTTCAGGCTTGTAATTAAAGTTGGCACAACTGCAAACAGTGTTGCAATTAAAAGTGATGCATGGCATCATAGAAGTGATGCAATAACTTCAGCAGCAGCATTCATCGGAATTTCAATAGCTCTGATCGGTGGAAAAGGATATGAATCTGCTGACGACTTCGCTGCTTTATTTGCGTCAGTGATAATAATTTTCAATGCTTATAGGATTTTCAAGCCTGCACTTTTTGAACTTCTCGATACAGCACCTCCTACTCAGATAATTCAAAAAGTAAGAGATATAGCAGGAAAAGTTGAGAACGTTATGGGGATTGATAAATGCTACGTACGCAAAATGGGTTTTGATTACTTCGTTGATATTCATGTATTAGTTGATGCAAACCTTCCTGTCTATAAAGGACATGAAATTGCACATAAAGTGAAAGATGAATTGATGAAAGAATATTCAAACATTACTAATGTTCTCGTCCATATAGAACCATATTTCCCGAGTCAGATAAATTAATACTTCAATTAAATTCTTCATTATTTAAAACTCACTCAATAATCCTTATAAATCTCTCGGTGACGCTGATAATTCTATGTCACCTTTGTGAGCTGATTGACACTATATCTATGTCAGCGTAAAAAAATAGTATTAAACAAAAAAAGTAAATAAACATTAAGTTTTCTAATCAACATCAAACTTCAATAAATAATAAGGAGTATAAAATGAATAACTATATTTTTACCAGAGTATTAACTGCAATTATTATTTCCATTTTGATCTCCTCAATTTCCTTCACACAAAACTGGCACATTCAAAATTCAAATACAATCAAAGAATTGGAAGGAATTCATATGATCACTTCCACTGAAGGCTGGATATGCGGAGATGACGGAGTTATGCTTCATACCACAAATTCCGGAGATACCTGGACCGTTTCAACATTAACAAGTTCAGATCTAAATCAGATTGTATTTAAAGATGCAAGCAATGGAATTGTTGTTGGTGACGATGGAAAAATTTTTTCCACAACTAATGGTGGGATAAATTGGAACCCCAAAAACAGCGGCACAAACACAGATTTCAATGGAGCAGCTTATGCAGGCAGTTCAACTTATTTTGCTGTCGGTGATACAGGTGTAGCTTTCAAATCTACTGATAATGGAAACACCTGGATAAGTTTAAATACCAGTACTGTTCAAGAACTTCATAGTGTCGCAGCAATTGATCAGAAGGTTTGGATCGGTGCAAGAAATGGTTTAATGTTATTTTCAAGTAATGGAGGGACAACTTTCGCTTCGATGAGCAATCCGGCAAGCGATGATATAAAAGATATTCAATTCATTGATGCCTCAACGGGATTTGCCTGTGGTAGTAATTCATTTTTTATGTTCACAAGTGATGGTGGTACTAACTGGGTTTCACGTTCTTCAGGAATTCAACATGAGTTGGATGGGTTACATTTTGTGAATCAGTCCATTGGTTGGGTTGTAGGAGATGTAGGAAATTTATACTCAACAACAAACGCAGGATTAAATTGGATTGCGGAACAATCACAAACCATACAGGATTTAAATTCTATTCATTCTTTCGATGGAATTAATGTATGGGGTGTCGGAGAATTTGGAGTAATAATTACGAATTACTCATCACCAAGCGGAATCGATTTGGGAAATAATATTGCATTTAATTATAACCTCGAACAAAATTATCCGAATCCGTTTAATCCTTCTACAACAATTTGGTTTTCAATTCCCGCATCAGGATTCATATCGCTAAAGGTTTACAACACTTTAGGTGTTGAAGTCAAAACTCTCGTAAATCAGGTTTTATCAGCTGGTTCATATAGTATCGAATTCAATGCTGATGGATTAAACAGCGGCGTGTTATTTTATACGTTAAGCAGTAACAATTTCAAATACACACGGAAGATGATCCTTACAAAATAACTTACCGAACAATCTAATGATTCACCCTCTCAGGTTCCTTTCTGGGAGGGTTTTTTCTCTTGAGATAGTATGATTATTCATTAAAAAATATTACAGACAGAACTTTTTGTCCATCTTTAGCTAATGGTATATCTTTTTTGTAATATTTAAGAGAAATGTCACTATCTTTTATCGCTCAGACACTATTATGAATAAATAACGTTTAACCGAAAAGGATTTTATTATGCGGATGCTATTTAAACCTTATGTAATTGCTGATCGAAATATCAGGGTCAAATCATATTTAACCCCTGTCATATTGTTAATATTATTCATAGTTAACTTAAATGTTACAGCACAATGGAACACGCAAAGTCCGATTCCAACTTTTCTGGATGTAAGAGGAGTTGGAGCACCAACTGCTGACCGTGTTTTTATCGCAACCGAAGATAATTCTTTCGACAATAGTGGTGCGTTATTCGAATCGAATGATGGTGGAAACACATGGGTTCAGCGGAACATTCCCTTCAGTTTATTCGATGGCTTTAATGGATTATTTTTTCTCGATAGTCAGAATGGCTGGGCTTTCGGTAACGATAATTATCGAACAACTGACGGAGGAACTAACTGGACACAACTTCCCTTTCTCGGTTCAACATATTTTATGAAATTTTATACGACAACTTTCGGATTAGCAACAGGAAATTTTGATCGGTATGTTAGTTATGATGCAGGAAATAACTGGGTTGTATCTCCAAATAATATTTTCGCATTTGATTTTACAAATGATCAGATTGGACTTGGTGTTTCTGAAGCCGGTGTTTTCAGATCAAATGATGGTGGAAATACATTCATCTCCGTTCTTTCAGGTGATGCAAAGGCTGCTGTTTTTCTTTCAGATACAATTGCAATTAGCATAATAAATGAAACCTTTTATCGTTCAGATGATGGTGGACTAACATGGAGTCCGGTAGTCTCAACCAATGGAAGAACTAAACTAACAGCAATCTCCTCAAGCGTAATTATTGCATGGGGAAGAACTGGTGGTTGGCCGAATTATGATGACAGAGTTTTAAGATCTTCAGATGGAGGACAAAGCTGAACAGATCTCGGAGAAATAATTCCTGAAGGTGTTGATGAATTTACTGTAGTTGATTTTCAAACTATTGTTGCGTCTGATGAAATTGGAAATATGCATCAATCTATTGATGCCGGATTGAATTGGACACAAACTTTCGTTTCAAGAGGTCAACAGCCAAGTTTCTTCAATAGCTCAGCTCCATATTTTTCTAATACTCAGGTTGGCTATTTTGCTTATGGTGCTGGCTTCGTAATTAAAACAACTGACTCAGGTGCTTCGTGGTTCCAGATTTCAAGTGGTACAGGAAAATCACTAAATGATGTTGCGATGTTTTCAAATGGAAACCTTCTTGCTGTTGGTGACAATGGAACTCTTCTCAGTAGTGATGGTCTTTCGCAATGGATTATTCATGAAAGATTTTCACAAAATAATCTTAAAGCAGTTCAGGCTGTTGGAACAAATGAAGCCGTACTTGTTGATGAAACAGGTCAGGTATTTATGAGCACTGATGGAGGAACGAATTGGACAGCGACCGTTAATAAACCTTCAAGTATGTCCTCAGCAGAAGATATTCATTTTACCTCATTACTTGATGGTTGGGTAATTGGTGAGAGTTTTAACACAGGAGCTTTGTATCATACTACTGATGGAGGAACAACCTGGACTCCGGTTACTGATTTTTTAGGCGCTTATAAATCTGTTGATGTAGAAGGTTCAAATATTTGGGCTGCCAACGTCGGTGAAATTTATTACAAAAGTACTGATAATGGTGCTACATGGATTCAAGGGGAACTTCCTTCTACACAGGTTCAAATTGAGGATATGGAATTTTTAAATGAAAGTATTGGTTATGCGGTTGGATGGTGGGGTCAGGCTTTTCGCAGTAATGATGGTGGAATAACATGGGAAATTTTACCCACACCATCCACCAACGATAACTTTACTGATATTCATTTACTCAATGCAAATGAACTCTGGGTAAGCACAAATAATAATGTAGCTTATTATTCGGCGACAGGAGGACAGAGCTGGTCTGTTGTACAAATTGATTCAGACGGTTTTGGAATCTTCAGTTCTATCACTGCAGTTCCCGGAGGTGACGCATGGATAGTTGGTGCTCAAGGATACATTGAACATTTTACAGGTCCTCCACCACCACCAGTAAATCAACCACCAGTAGCATCTTTTGAATTTAATACAAATGGATTGACAGTTGATTTTACTGACACTAGTACGGACCCGGATGGATTCATTGTAAGTTGGGAATGGAATTTTGGTGATGGAACAAGTTCAACTCAGCAAAATCCAACGCATACTTTTAATATAGCCAATACTTATATCGTTACTTTGACAGTCACCGATGATGATGGAGATACTGGAACTATCGGGAAACTCGTTGTTGTGCAACCCGGGCCTGGCGGTACTTTTGGTGATTTCACTGAGGTTACACCTCCGGATTCAATCTTCGTCACATCACAGGATGAAGATTTCTGGGTAATAACAACTGCACCTGCAGATTACGATAATGATGGTGACCTTGATATTGCAGTATTAGGTTATTTTGTCGAATACTTCGTGAATGTTGAGGACAGATTAATCCTTATTCAAAATAATGGTCAGGCAGATTCCACAAGATGGGATTTTTCTTATATCAACATTCCACTCGGCTCACTCACAACCGGTGCATCTGATCTTGCGTGGGGAGATTTTGATGGTGATACAGATCTTGACCTCGTTGTAGGAACAGATGGCAGCACATCCATCTATCGTAATGATGAAGGAACACTCGTGCTAACTGATATTAACCTACCCGGGTATTGGGAAGAGAACAGTCAGGCAGATTTTGATCTTCGTTCCATAACCTGGGCAGATTATGATAATGATGGTGATGCCGATCTTCTAATCCCATCAGTTTTCGATAACTCAACTTTTTCTTATAAGACTGTGCTTATGAGAAATGATGGACCTAATACCGGAGGCGGGTGGTTATTTACTGCAATTGATTCTTTATTTTCTCCAACTAGCCATGCACAGAGTTCGTGGGCTGACTTCGATGGTGATCAGGATCTCGATTTGCTTTTAGTAAATGTTGCTCCGTTAACTGATGATGGTTTCATTAAGCGGTACAGGAATGACGGCGGCGGAAATTTCACAGTCGAAAATATACTCGGATCTTTAAGCATTGAACACGGTGAATCTCAGTGGGGAGATTATGATGGTGATGGTGATCTGGATTTACTGGTTGCTGGAAACTTGAAAGAAATTGATAGCACATATACCGCCATGGCACTTCGCATTTACAAAAACGAAGCGGAAACATTTATCCCCTTTGAAGTTATAAACTGCATACCTTGTGAAGGATGGTTTGATATTACTGCAGCAACGTGGGCTGATTATAATTCCGATGGTGATATGGATATTTTATTAGCTGGCAATTACAATTCTGGTTCACAAATCGAAGGTCGCGCACGGATTTATACTAATGATGGTGGAACTTTCATTGCTGATACTGCCAATACTCTTCCGGCACCGAGAGCAGCCGGTGATCGTGGTGGAACTTTTTCATGGTTTGATTTAGATGGTGATGCTGATCTTGATTATTTCATTGCCGGTCAATATTTCGTACCAGGTGGAAATGGATTAGTTGAAGCTCAAATGCATGTCTATCGTAATGATGTTTTAGAATTAAATGAAGCTCCAACAATACCAACAGGGTTGGAAGGTACACTTCTTTCTGAGAATTCAATTCTCTTATCGTGGCTGCCTGCAACAGATGACCATACACCCTCACAAGCTATAACTTATGATCTTGTTATCATACGAAATGGAACACACGTCCCAATTGGAAATGAAAATAGTCCTTCGAATATTGTGCTTACGCGTTTGCCTGAGCCGGGAAATATCAGTGCGGTTGTTGAATGGTCATTGACTGGATTACAAAATGGAGATTATCAATGGCAGCTTCGAGCAGTTGATGCAGCTTATGCGGGTAGTAATATAGCAATTGGAGAATTTAGTATTGGTGCAGTCTCTGTAGATGAGCAAAATGAAATTCCATTAAGTTTTAACCTCGAACAAAATTATCCGAATCCGTTTAATCCAATAACAACAATTAATTATTCGATCCCGATAACAGCTCAGGTATTATTGAAAATTTATGATGCAATCGGGAATGAAGTGGCTGTATTATTAAATGAAACCAGACAAGCAGGAAAATATTCCCTCACTTTCGATGCAAGTAATTTATCAAGCGGTATTTATTTCTACAGAATTGGCTCTGGATATTTTCAGGAAACTAAAAAAATGATATTGTTGAAGTAATCTGAATGATGATTTTTTTCAACCCTCTCAAAACTAATTTGAGATGGTTTGCTTTTTCATTTAGTGGATGATTTATTTAATTGAGATCACACAAGAATGGAATATCGAAATTAATACAAAAGCAAAAATCGAAGTAGGGAATAGTTAATCAAAATTAAATAAGTATCTAAGTAATGGAAGTAATAATTGAAAACATAGCAGCATATTTAATAGTAATTGCTTTCATCGCCTTGCTCTTCTATTACTACATTCATCAACACAAGAAAAAAACACAGAGCACCAAAAAGAAAATTGCCAAAGCTAAAGAACTAGGCTTCCACGAACCTGTATCGCTTCATCCGGTTGTTAATCATGATATATGCATTGGAAGCGGCGCGTGTGTTGCGGCTTGTCCGGAAAAAGATATTCTTGGTCTCGTCAATGGAAAATCAACAACGATCAATGCTTCAAGATGTGTCGGACACGGAGCTTGCTTTCACGCTTGTCCTGTTCAGGCAATTTCACTTTGTATTGGTACTGAAAAAAGAGGTGTTGAACTTCCTCACATAAGCGAAGAATTTGAAACTACAATACCGGGAATTTTTATCGCCGGCGAACTCGGGGGAATGGGATTAATAAAAAACGCTGTCGAACAGGGAAAACAAGCGATGAATTATCTCGCTCCAAAATTGAAAAGTAAAAGTAACACAAATTATGATGTTGTAATTGTAGGTGCAGGACCTGCTGGAATTTCCGCTTCGCTTGAAGCAACCAAACAAAAACTAAAATTTGTAACACTTGAGCAGGATACACTCGGAGGGACGGTTTCAAATTTTCCAAGAGCAAAAATTGTTATGACTTCACCAATGGAACTTCCTCTACATGGAAAGGTTAAACTGACTGAAACTTCCAAATCAGAGTTATTAGAATTATGGAATGAAGTCCTATCAAAAAATAATATCATAATTAATGAACTCGAGAAAGTAGAAAAAATTGAGAAGCAAGGTGACTTGATAATAGTTCAAACAACAAAAAATCATTACACCACAAAATCTGTTTTGCTTGCAATCGGAAGAAGAGGTTCGCCAAGAAAACTCGACGTACCAGGCGAACAAAAAGAAAAAGTATATTACAGATTATTAGAGCCAGAGTTGATACACAATCAAAAAGTTTTAGTGGTTGGCGGTGGTGATTCTGCAATAGAAAATGCTTTACTGCTTGCAGATGAAAACAATAAAGTTACCCTTTCCTACAGGAATGAATCATTCTCAAGATTAAAACCTAAAAATCTGGAACGCATTAATAATTATTCAAAAAACGGGAAAGTAAAAGTCATACTTAATTCTGAAGTTATTGAAATCTTTGATAACAGCGTGATGCTGAAAGTATCAAATGAAAATAATCCTCTCGTTTTAGAAAATGATCTGGTTTATATTTTCGCTGGTGGAATACTGCCAACAAAATTTTTAGAGGAAATTGGTATAAGAATTACCAAGAAATTCGGTGAAGCAGTTTTGAAGCACTCATAGATTTCAGGAAGAAATATTATCAGATTTTCTACATACTTCTTAATTCTCGGATTTTATTTTCCTCTGTTTGCACAGATCTCTCCCGGCGATCTAACAAGTTTTCATGCTAACCTTGAAGGAATAAGTAATTGCACAAAATGTCATGAACTTGGTGAACAGGTTAACAATTCAAAATGCCTTGATTGTCATACTGAAATAAACACGAGGATTAGTTCAGGTTCTGGTTACCATTCCAGTTACGAGGTAAAAGGTAAAAATTGTTCAAACTGCCACAGCGAACATCACGGGAGAAATTTTAGAATAGTAAACTTCAAATCGGAATCATTTAATCACGAGAAGACAGGATTCAGCTTAACCGGAAAACACGACAATATAGATTGCAATGAATGTCACAAATCAGATTTCATTTCGGATTCAAATCTGAAAAAAAGAAAAAATACTTATCTTGGTTTGAGTACGGATTGTTCTGCCTGTCACGAAGATTATCATCAAAAAACCCTTGGTGAAAATTGCAGCAGTTGTCATAACTCAGAATCATTTAAACCTGCAATAAAATTTGATCACTCTTCGGCTGCGTTTAAATTAACCGGTGCGCATCAGAAAGTAGAGTGCAGCGGTTGTCATAAAATTCAAAATAAAAACGGAAAAGAATTTCAGACATTTAAAGGAATTCCTTTTCAAAATTGTAACTCATGTCATAAAGATGTTCATAACGGAAGCTTTGGCCAGAATTGTTCAGGTTGTCATCAAACATCAAGTTTCAGGCAATTGCTTACTGGCTCATTTGATCACAGTAAAACAAAATTTCCATTGGCAGGAAAACATAAATCTGTTAATTGCAACAACTGTCACAAAGCACCGTCCGGTTATAAAATGCAATTTGCTCTCTGTACTGACTGCCACACAGATTATCACAAAGGACAATTCATCGTTAACAATGTCACGGAGAATTGTGCTGACTGCCATTCTGAAAATGGATTCAAACCCTCATTATATACATTGGAGAAGCATAACAAATTACAATTTCAACTTACAGGTGGTCATTTAGCTACGCCTTGTGAAAGCTGCCACTATCAGCAAAATATCTGGCACTTTAAAGGTACCGGAATTACGTGTGTTAGCTGTCATGAAAACATTCATAAAAATGAGTTAAAAGTCGAATATCTTCCTGAAAATAATTGCGGTTTTTGTCACCAAACTGAAAACTGGAATACTATATCATTTGATCACAACAGAACCTCTTTCGTTTTGCAAGGAAAACACAGCTATATTTCCTGTGGCTCGTGCCATCGAAAAACAGAGGAAGAAATTTCATCAATTATTTTTACTTCGTTAAATAAAGAATGTGAGACTTGCCATAAAGATATTCACTTTGATCAATTTAAAGTTGAAGGAATTTCTGATTGCAGCAGATGCCATACTTTTGAAAACTGGACGCCCGAAAAATTTGATCATAACAAAACAAATTTTAGTTTGGAAGGTGCTCATCACAAAGTGGAATGTGCCGGATGTCATCCAAAAGTAGAATTAAATGGGAATACTTTTATCAAATTCAAATTAGATGATTTTAAATGCGCTGCTTGTCACAAAAAATAATATTGATTTTATTTCTGACTGTTTCTTCGCTTGCGCAGTCACCTCATGGCGAAAAGTTTAATTACGATTGCGAACTTTGCCATCAATCTTCAAGCTGGAAAATTGATGTGAAGAATGTCAAATTTGATCATAGTACAACAACTTTTGAGCTGGTTGGTCAGCATAAAGCCACAGACTGCAGAAGCTGCCATACAAATCTTGAATTTTCAAAAATAAATTCTGATTGCATTTCGTGTCATACAGATTTACACCAGGGAACTGTTGGAAAAGATTGTTCGAAATGTCATTCATCAAAAACCTGGATGGTTGAGGATATAAATGGGCTTCATCAGAAAGGAAGATTTCCTCTGCTCGGAAATCATTTAACCGCAGACTGCCAGCAGTGTCATACTCGTTTTATTGATCTGTATTTTGAACCGCTGAATACGGATTGTTTTGCTTGTCATGATGATGATTATAAATCTACCCAAAACCCGAACCATGTGGCAGCGGAATTTTCAACTCAGTGTGAAGATTGTCATGATCTCACAGCTTCTTCATGGTCATCGGTAAATATAGCTCACGACTTTTTTCCACTTGTTGGTGGTCATACAATCTCAAATTGTTTTGCCTGTCATGAAACCGGCAGAAACTTTGCAGGTCTTTCACCTGAATGTTTCGCTTGTCATGATGATGATTATAATAATCCTGCAAATGATCCAAATCATATTACTGCCAACTTCCCCACTGACTGCCAGCTCTGCCACACTATTAATGGATGGTCACCATCTTCATTTGATCATGCATTAACTGTGTTTCCATTAACCGGGCAGCATATAACTGTTCAATGCCAGAACTGTCACACTTCGGGTTACTCGGGCACACCTACCAATTGTTTTTCTTGTCATCAGGAAGATTACAATGCAACACAGGATCCGAATCATGTATTAAAAAATTATTCTACGACATGCACTGATTGTCATACCACAAATGGCTGGGATGAAATCATAAACTTTAATCACAACATAACTCAGTTTCCGTTAACCGGGGCACATATCACTACAGATTGCAGCAGTTGTCATCAACAGGGATTTACAAACACACCGATTGATTGTTTTCTCTGTCACACTTCAGATTATAATAATTCTACAAATCCAAATCATATCGCCGCAGGTTTTCCGACTACTTGTGTGGACTGTCATACTACTGCCGCCTGGGCTCCATCAACATTTGATCACGATGGACAATACTTCCCAATTTATACCGGTGAACATGCCGGCGAATGGAATTTGTGTGCTGATTGTCATGAGATAGCAAATAATTTTGCAGTATTCACCTGCATAAGTTGCCACGAGCATAACCAGCAAGATATGGATGATAAACATCAGAGTGTTCAGGGTTACGTTTATGAAAGTAATGCTTGTCTCTCCTGTCATCCGGATGGAACAAAAGGGAATGCATTTAATCATAGTAATTCAATTTTTCCATTAACTGGTGCGCATACAATACTTGATTGTATTCAATGTCATCAGAGTGGGTATTCAGGAACTCCAGCACAGTGTCTTGCCTGTCATCAGAATCAATATAATAATTCTGCAAATCCAAGTCATATAGTACTTTCATTGCCAACAGAATGTGAACAATGCCATACAACTAATCCTGACTGGCAGCCTGCAACATTCCCGATTCACAATCAATTCTTCGAATTACTCGGTGCTCATGCAAATGTTCCAAACTGCAGTGATTGTCATAATGGAAATTATAGCAACACTTCAAATACTTGTATCGGCTGTCATCAGGAAGAATATAATATTGCACCGGAACATGCTGCGCAGGGTTTTCCAACAAATTGTGAAATGTGTCATAATTCTATTGCATGGAATCAGGTTACTTTTGATCACAACACAACCAACTTCCAATTGACCGGAGCTCATATCAATGTAAATTGTTCTGATTGTCATGAATCTGGTTTTACAGGAACAACAACGATCTGTTATGATTGTCACACAACTGATTATCAGCAAAGCAGTAATCCAAATCACACTGTATTATCATTACCAACTGATTGTGTACAATGTCACACAACTAATCCTGACTGGCAGCCTGCAACATTCCCGATTCACAATCAATTCTTTGAATTACTCGGTGCTCATTCAAGTATCACAAACTGCAATGATTGTCACAATGGAAATTATAACAACACTCCGAATACTTGTATCGGCTGTCATCAAAATGAATTTAACGGAACTGTAAATCCACCACACCAGTTATTAAATTTCTCTACTGATTGTTTGCAATGTCATAATATGAATGGATGGATACCGGCAAGTTTCAATCATTCATTCTTCCCGATTTCAAGCGATCATAATAGCGTTGATTGCAGCGAATGTCATTCAGAACCAAATTATCAGCCTCAATGTCTCAGTTGTCATCTTGAAGACTTTTTAGATGAACATGACCAAGGCGATCCAACCAATTGCTGGGATTGTCATTCTACTTTTGACTGGAATGATAATTCTCCTGGATTGAAACAAATGAGGAGAGTTGAATAATGAAATCGCAGCTCGTTATTTTACTAATCATATCGTTTAATATATTGTCAGCTCAGACAAAGAATACGAGGCTTCTTGAGGGAGTAATCAGTTATATATCATCACAAAATATTTATGTAAAGTTCGTCAGCACTAATGGAATTGAAATCGGCGATACACTTTTTCTAAAAAATAATAATGATTTTTTACCTGCAATAAAAGTAGATCATAAGTCTTCAACTTCGTGTGCCGGAAGTAGTATTATAAGCAGAAAGCTGGAGATCAATGATTTACTGTATGCAATTATTCCTGAAATTATAAAAGATTCAACAACAGAAGCAGTTATATCCACAACACTTACTCCTGTTGTTATTCCAACTGTAACTTCCGGGGAAATTATTACTAAAACTACATTAGAACCTGTCTCCTCATTCTCTGGAAAGATTTCCGTACAATCTTATTCTAACTTTACGAATAATCAGGCAAGCTATGATTATCAGCGATGGAGATATACTTTTCAGTTAAATGCAAACCGAATTGGAAGTTCCGGATTTTCTTATTCACAATATATCAGTTTTGCATATCGGGCAGATGACTGGAATAGAATCTCCTCTGATCTTTCAGAAGCGATAAGAGTTTATGATCTTGCTGTCAAATACAATTTTAATGAACGATCACTCATCTGGCTTGGAAGACATCTCAATAACAAAATTTCAAACATCAGTTCAATTGACGGACTTCAGTTTGAATCAGGAATTAATGAATGGTCAATTGGTGCTGCTATTGGCTCACGACCAGATTTCAACAATATGGGATACAACTTTAAACTGTTTGAGTACGGAGTTTATGCTAACAGAACAGATCAGCTTGCAAACGGTGATATGCAAAACACTCTTGGTTACTTTGAGCAGACAAACGATTTTAAAACTGACAGACGATTTCTCTATTATCAGCATTCAAATTCTGCAATTCAAAGCACTAGAATTTTTCTATCAACTGAGATTGATCTTTATAAAAAAGAAATGGGTGAAAGTAAAACGGAATTTTCACTCACAAGTCTTTTCACTTCAGTAAACATCCGACCGAGTGATTTCTTTGCAGTGATGATTTCTTATGATGCAAGAAAGAATGTTATTTATTATGAAACTTTCAAAACGCAGATTGACAGCATTATAGAAAATGAAACAAGACAGGGATTCAGAACAAGGGTGACTCTCAAACCATTTAATAATTTTTATATCGGCGGCGATTACGGTTACCGCCACCGCAAAGGTGACTTGAAACCCTCAAACAATTATGGTGGTTATATAACTTACACACGCATTCCTGCAATTGAAACAAGTGCGACGGTTTCTTTTAATAAATTAAGCAGCAGCTATACAGAAGGCGATATCTGGACTGCAAGTTTGAATCGACCGATTGCCTTTGGATTTGATGTTATGCTTGGTTACAGATTCACTAATTATAAATTCAGATCAGGAATTGATGATCTCAAACAGAACTCGGTTTCAATTAATCTAAATACTTACTTTCTGAAACCTGTTCTGCTGAATTTCACTTATGAAGGAATTTTTTGGAAATCCATCACTTCGGGAGAAGACGTTCAATCATCAGGGAGATTTTTGGCTAATCTTACTTATAGATTTTGATTTTGTGTTTTTTAAAATAAAAGTAGCGCAGAGTTATTCCGAAGGAATGGAGGTTGTGTGAAAATTCAGAAAAACCGTTAAAACGGTTGCAATTAGTTTTTTTTTGCATTTTCCCACAGTTAAAACTGTGGGTTAATAATATTCATACAGACTCAATGGCTTTGCCACTAATCTGTGCTACAAAGCAAAACCAATGTGAGACTCACCTTCGAGGTGAGTCTCACGTAATAAAATTATTTACTATACCGACATTTGTCGCCTGGTAATTTTTACTTGTTTAATTTTATTCCTGGATTTAATTCTTTATATAATTTAATATATTCTCTCACAACTTTCATCGACCTTCCGGTGATTTCTTTTATTGAGTTTTCATCCATTCTTTTTTTTATCAGTTTCTTTATCTGATCATATTGTTTTATGTATCTGTCCACTGCATCTTGACTGTGTTGTAATGCTTCAGACGGAAATGGAATTTCCTAAATTTGTATTAATGTAAACAGAAAGGAAAATTTCAATGTCCGAAACAAAAAGAGAAAGAAAATTTTATTCACCTGAGCAGAAAGTTCTTATTCTTAGAGAACTTCTTGAAAACAAT